>OATW01000342.1_pt1 | contig 13630 bp, 9 predicted proteins | sample 1476091 | NCBI WGS metagenome assembly OATW01 (sample SAMEA2579991, study PRJEB22360) | human gut metagenome | biome: human gut; feature: human-associated habitat; material: faeces | place: Denmark | collected 2008/2010 | reverse complement strand
GGCCCGGCTCCGGCCGACGTCACCAACGCCATCGCCGACCGCGCCAACGAGCTGCTCGGCGATTTCAGGAACGTCAAGCGCGTGCCGTTCGAGCAGGCCGTCAAGTCCGATCTGGTTGAGCGTTTCGACTTCCGTGAGCACTATGTGGCCGATCTGGAGAACGTCATCGACTTCGACGTGATCCGCTCCTCCGGCGTACGCCTGGGCATCGACCCGCTCGGCGGCGCTTCGGTCAACTACTGGCCGCTCATGAACGAGAAGTACAACCTGACCATCGACGTGGTGCGTCCGCAGGTCGACCCGACCTGGAGCTTCATGACCATCGACCATGATGGCAAGATCCGCATGGATCCGAGCTCCCCGTACGCGATGAAGGGTCTGGTCGATTCCCTCAACAACGGCGCTTGGGACAAGTACGATCTGGTCGGCGGCACCGATCCGGATGCCGACCGCCACGGCATCGTCTGCCCGAACTGGGGCGTCATGAACCCGAACCACTACATCGCAGTGTGCGTGGAGTACCTGTTCGGCGGCAACCGTCCGGATTGGCCGGAGAACGCCGGCATCGGCAAGACCCTCGTGTCTTCCTCCCTGATCGACCGCGTGGCCGCCTCCATCAACGCCAAGCTCGTCGAGGTTCCGGTCGGCTTCAAGTGGTTCGTGGACCCGCTGTTCAAGGGCGAGGTCGCGTTCGGCGGCGAGGAAAGCTCCGGCATGTCCTTCCTACGTAAGGACGGCCGCGTGTGGACCACCGACAAGGACGGCCTGATTCCGGACCTGCTGGCTGCTGAGATCACCGCGAAGACCGGCAAGAACCCGGCCCAGCTGCACCAGGAGCAGGTGGAGCGTTTCGGCGAAAGCTGGTACAAGCGCGTCGACACCCCGACCACCCTCGAGCAGAAGCAGAAGTTCGCCAAGCTCACCGGCGACGACGTCGAGGCCACCCAGCTGGCCGGCGAGGACATCACCGCCAAGCTCACCGAGGCTCCGGGCAACCACGCCAAGATCGGCGGTCTGAAGGTCACCACCAAGGACAACTGGTTCGCCGCCCGTCCGTCCGGCACCGAGAACATCTACAAGGTGTACGCCGAAAGCTTCGAATCCCCTGAGGCTCTGGACAAGGTGCTCGCCGAGGCCACCGAGGTCGTGGACAAGGCTCTGGCCGAGTGATACGGCGTTCCGCCAAGTAATCAAGGCGTAGCGCGAAAAGACCCGTTCCGTATGGAGCGGGTCTTTTTCGTTGTCGATATCCGCCGTATGGCACGAAACGTGCTTTTCTGGCATGAAACGCAAGCTCCGCGGCACCCCGTATTTCCCTCTCCCGGTACGCTTGGAAGCAGAGCCGGAACGTCATCCGCGCAATCACGGCACAGCAAGGAGGGAACGTGCGCATCGCCATCGTCGAGGATCACCCTGCCGAACGCGAACTGATCGCCACCATGTGCGCGGAATACTTCAACGGCCGGAACGTCGGCGCAACCGCCGGCAGGAATGCCATGCAAACGGTCTGTGACGTTTTCCCCGACGCGAAATCGTTCATCGAAAGCTGGAAGAACAGCCGTTACGACCTGCTGCTGCTCGACTGTTATCTCAGCGACGAGAATCTGCCGCATGCCACCACCGGATTGGACATAGCGCGGCTGCTGCGCAATCAGAACGACGACTGCGCGATCGTCTTCATCACGTCCAGCACCGATTTCGCGGTGCTCGGCTACGAGGTGCAGGCGAGCGGTTATCTGCTCAAGCCCGTCAATCGCAAAACCTTCGAAGCCACCATGGAACGCGTCGAGGAGCAGCTGAAGGCAAAACCGCCGGTCACCCATCTGGCAAAGGCACAGTCGCCCGGCACGGTGGATTCCAGCTGGCATGTGGCGTTCGGCAATCCGGCCGTGACCATGGACCGGCGGCTCATCGCATACGCCCTGTCCAACGCGCACTACGTGGAATTCACGTTCGCGGACGGCACCCAGACCAAAATCCGCACCAATTTCTCCGATGTGGACCGACGGCTCACCGTGTTCGACAACTTCTACCGCACCGCGCGAGGCGTGCTCGTCAACTTCGACTACGTGTCCGGCATCACCAACGCGCAGTTCGTCATGAAAGGCGGCAAACGCATTCCCATCACGAAAACGGCGGTGACCACCACCTGCCGCGCATACGCGGAATACACGTTCACCCGCATGCGTACGGAGGACTGACATGTTCGCACCACTCGGCGAAATCATCCGGAACGGCATCGCCCAAACCACCCCGTCAGGTCTGTTCTTCGCCATCGGAGAGCAGCTCAACGCGTTGTCCGGCCTGGCATTGTGCCTCATCATGGCATGGAGTCACATGGACAATCCACGCCGTAACGGCACACTGTTCATGTCCATCGGACTGGTCTGGTTCCTGCTATGCGGCGTGCTGTGCGGCACTCTGGGCATCCCATCACTGTGGACGGTCATTCCGACCGCGCCGCTTGTGCTGCTGGTCCTGCGATGGCTGACCGAACTGCCATGGCGGCAACTGTTGCTGATTGTGGCCACGGCTTCCTACATGGTGGCGATCGTCTACTATCTGTCGCTCGTCATCGATGTGGCCGTTCTTGGCGCGGATTCAGCCAATCTCCGCGTCGGCTGGCCGGGACTGGTCAATCTGCTGCTGCTTGACGTCGTCGCACTGGTCTCGCTATGGCATCCGCTGCATGATTCGATTCCAGCCACATTCGATTCCCCATCCATCAGCAAAGGCTTCTGGCAGCTTATCTGGCTGTTTCCGTTCGTTTCGTCCGCGATTGTGGTGTGGTGCATGCCGGCGGACAATTCCACGCTGTTGGACTCGCATATGCTGGAAATCGCGTTCACCGTGGCGGTGGTCTATTCCTGTTTCATGGTGTTGGCGTATTTCCTCATCTGGTACATGATTCAGCAGTCGGACCGTCTGCTCGCGGCCCGCAGGCGACAGCATTATGAGGCTTTGCAGACGTTGCAGCTGCAACACATGAACGAGCGGATCCGTGAGGCGCGTCAGATCAAGCACAACGTGCGTCACCACATCCACTCACTGCAGGCGTTGGCCGCGGCTGAAGACATGGATGGCATCCGCTCATATCTGGATGAGATGTCCAAACACCGGCTGCTGCAAACGGCACCAATGCAGTATTGCGAGCATGCGTCGCTGAACGCGGTGCTTGTCTACTATTGCGATTGGGTCCGGCATTTGGGTGCGGATGTGGACGTCAAAGCGGCGGTGCCGCAATACATCAACATCAACAACGCGGAATTATGCTCCATGGTCGGCAATCTGCTGGAGAACGCCACGGAGGCCATCACCCAGCAAACGCAGGGCGAGAGGCGGCTCAAAGTGCGCATCCGGTATCGTTCCGGCCCTCCGGCGGACCTGTTCATCACGGTGGACAACACGTACGGCGACGCCGATACCAGCATCGAACAGATCGACGGCGATCTCGTCTCGACCAAACATGGTGGCACGGGGCTGGGCACCGCCACCGTACGAGAGACGGCCGAACGGCACCATGGCACGGCCTCCTTCGAGCACAGCGACGGCATGTTCCGCGCCTCCGTCATGCTGTGTCTCGGCGACTAATCGCATATGCCGTTGCCATGCGGTATCGATAGGCGATACCGCATGGCGGACGATGCGGTATGACGGGCAAGCGGCGAGTCGCGCGGCTTTCGTAGGGTAGAAGCATGACGATTACGGTTTCAACAGACGGTTCCGCGCTTGGCAATCCGAATGGTCCGATGGGTTGGGCCTGGGCCGACCACGAGCCCGCGGCAGGCGGCAAGCCGGGGCACGAGCATGCCGGCGATTGCGATGCCGGCGGCGCGACGAACGGCACCAACCAGATCGGCGAATTATGCGCCGTGCTGGAGGCGTTGCGAGCGCATCCCGGTTCCGAAGACCTGGTGATCGAGACCGACTCGCAGTATGCGATCAACTGCTCCACCAAGTGGGTGCAGGGTTGGAAGCGCAACGGCTGGAAGAATTCGCAGAAGAAACCGGTGAAGAACGCCGATTTGATCCGCGCCATCGACAATGAGATCGCGCATAGGGCGGGGTCGGTGCGATTCGTGTGGGTCAAGGGTCATGCCGGCAACGCGGGCAACGAGAAAGTGGACGAGCTGGCACGCACGTATGCGGGCGATTGCCGTTCGCATGTGCGCGAAGGCTATCTGCCGTTGGAAGGATGGCAGTCGCTACTGGCTTCCGAGTATTCGCGTGGCACCGATGTTCCCGAGGATGCGAGGATGCTGATGGATGGTGCGATCAGCGCCGCCGAATACCACATGGGACGCGGACAAGGCGATTCCGCCACGACCGGCACCGGCGATTCCGGTGCCGATACCGCCAATTCCAGCAACAGCACGAAGCCGCGTTCGATCGCCAGCATGCTGGCGGAGCCGGAAGGCGTTTCCCACGACCTTGCGGATTTCGGACAGACAACCGATGACGACGCAGATGATGCGGTGGAAACGACCGTGCTCGAGACCGAACCGGCGGAAACCACCACAATGCTTGAGACCGAAGCGACGAAGGTCATACCCGAATCCAGCTTCCCGGACGCGGGCGGTCCAGCCGAACCGGACGAATCCGGGAAAACGGACGAATCCGGTGAACCGCATCAATCCTATGCGCAGATGCTGGTCAAACCCGACTATTTTCCCCGTGAAGGCGACGAGAACGACAAGCCGGTGACGGGCAACGCGGACGGCACGGACACGGACAGCACGGCCGTACCGCAGAATGCGAACGAATCGCACAGCGAATCGCAAGACGACGAAGAATCGGCACCGGAACAGGCATCTTCATCGCAATCGCAGGATCTGCCGAAACTGCCGCATCGTCCAAGCCCATCGGGCCTGTCGGTGTCGGGTACGGTGCGGTTCACTCCCCCACCGGAATCCAGCCCGACCTTCGACGGCAATCCACGTCTCATCCGTGGGTATATCGCCGTGGAAGGCTATGTGATGGGTGACGGCACGCTGGTATTGGACGAGGCGCCGTTCGCGGTCAAACATAGCTGAGCGAGACATGTGGGGAGCCGCTTTACGCAAGCCGCTCCCCACATGTCATTTCATGCGCGGCTTTTTTGCACGCCACCTCACGCAGGACCGTGAAACATTCCGTGAAAACTTTTCCGCAGTCCAAAACAGACACCTGCTCCCGCAACCGACCATTCGCGCCTTGAAAATCAACGCATCCGATAGTATGGAGACGGTCTTAACCCCATATCGAAGGAGGATCATGGACAAGGCACAGCAGGACGCGCTGAAGAAGGCGGCCGGCATCGAGGCTGCAAAGCTGATTCAGAACGGCATGATCGCAGGTCTGGGCACCGGCTCGACCGTGCGTTTCCTGGTCGACGAGCTCGGTCGTCGCGTCAAGGAGGAAGGCCTCGAGTTCACGGGCGTCACCACCTCCCGCCGCACCCAGGAGCAGGCCGAAGGCTACGGCATCAAGATCGTCAACATCGATGACGTCGACCATATCGACGTGACCATCGACGGCGCCGACGAGGTGGACAAGAACTTCAACGGCATCAAGGGCGGCGGTGCGGCTCTCCTGTGGGAGAAGATCGTGGCCACCAACTCCAACAAGATCGTGTGGATCGTGGACGAGTCCAAGGTCGTGGACACCATCGGCAAGTTCCCGCTGCCGGTCGAGGTGATTCCGTTCGGCGCAGGCCAGGTCGTCAAGAAGTTTGAGGCCAAGGGCTACAAGCCGGTGCTGCGTCTCGACGCGAACGGCGAGCCGGTGCGCACCGATGAGAACAACTATGTGGTGGATCTGCACCTCGAGCGCATCGACCACCCGCAGGAGCTCGCGCAGGACCTCATCACCACGGTCGGCGTGGTCGAGCACGGCCTGTTCCTGAACATGGTGGACCAGGTCATCGTCGGCGATCCGAACGGCCCGCGCGTGATGGACAACCCCAACAAGTGAGATCCTGACAGGCAGGCGTGTCGGCTGGTGTGGAATATACCGGCCGACACCGCCGCGCAGATAGCAAAAATCCCGCGACTCCGAAAGGAATCGCGGGATTTTGTTTGAGCGGACGCTTCACACGCGCCTGAAGACTACTTGCGCTGGTGGCGAGTCTTACGAAGCAGTTTACGATGCTTCTTCTTGCTCATGCGCTTGCGGCGCTTCTTGATGACCGAGCCCATCTCAGCCTCCGTTCCTTAAACTCAAAGGGTAAAAGTTTGCAACTTGCCCAATACTACACTGCTTCGGGGACGAATACGCGCGCAGACATTCATATGGTGGAAAATCACGTTTCGTTTTCCGCGTGATATTCCATCAGCCGGCCGCGATTCGCCATCGAGACGATTCCGTCGACGTTACAGGGGGAACTGCTGGTAGAAACGCTGGATGTCGTTCTTCGCGCCGGTGGCATAGAAAACCACCGTATCGTTGCGCCACACGGCAACGGCCTTGGTATCGTCGTCCGGATCGGCTTTGGCGCTGTAGGCGCCGGTCGTCTTGCCGGAGACCTTCACGTTGCCGCTTCCCAGCTCCTTGCCGGTCATGGCTTCAGCCAGCGTGTCGTACTGGGATTTCGCCTTGTCGCCGTCGTTCCACTGGCCCACTTCCAGCGTGACGTCCTGTCCTTTCTTGCCGGTGGAATACGTCAACGCGTATTCCTCGACGGGAGAGGTGCTGGACCACGTCGTGCTGGCGTCAGCCTTGGTACGCGCGTAATTCAATACGGAATCCGGCATGGCCTTGAGCAGCTCGCTGGCCCCGTCGGGCAATGCCACGGCATCGATCGACGGTTTGGTGGGCTCCGTCTTGTCGCCGTCCGTACCGTTCGAAGTGGAAGCCTGCTGGCTCGTCTGACCGGCCTGACCGGCTTGTCTGTTCTTGTTCAAGGCCCAACCAGGCCACACAAATGCGGAAATCAGAGCAAGCACAACCACAAGCGCGGCTGCTACGACGGCGGCAATCAATTTGCCATGCGAAGAGGAATTCTGCGTATCAGACATGCTTGTCATTCTTTCACAGCCATAAGACGCGCAACCATCCCCTCAAAGTCATGGAATCCAGTTCCCGAAACGGTTTTCAGCGCAATGTCTGTGCAACGAGTACGCCACCCGCGAACGTCTTGTCCCAAAACCTCCGTATTGTCGGCGATATGGCAAAGACGTCCTCGCAATTCCTCTGTTCCGAATGCGGCTGGAGCGGCCCGAAGTGGCTCGGCCGCTGCCCCGAATGCGGTCAATGGGGCACCATTGAGGAATTCCATGAAGCCCGTCCCGCGGCAGGCTCGCGTACCGCGGCTCCGGGACGGACATCGCGCACGCAATCGCATCCGGTCGCATCGTCCGCGGCGAGGCCGATCACCGACATAGGCACGGAGAACATCTCCAGAATCGCCACAGGATTTTCGGAATTCGACCGCGTGCTCGGCGGTGGCATCGTGCCGGGATCGGTCACGCTGATCGCAGGAGAGCCGGGCATCGGCAAATCGACATTGCTGCTGGAAACCGCCGGCAATGTGGCGAGGCTGACGGCGTTCGCCACCGAGCGCAATACCGTACTGTATATTTCCGGCGAGGAATCGCAGGCGCAGGTCCGCATGCGCGCGTCGCGCATCGGCGCCATGGAGCCGAATCTACTGCTCGCCTCCACCACGGATCTGTCCACGGTGTTGGGGCTTATCGAACAGTTCAAGCCGGCGTTGGCCATCGTCGATTCGGCGCAGACCATCGTCTCGCAGGACGTCGATGGCATCTCCGGCGGATCCACGCAGGTGCGCGAAGTGGCGAGCGCGCTGATTGACACCGCCAAAACCCTTGATATTCCAGTGCTTTTGGTGGGTCATGTCACCAAGGATGGTTCGATCGCAGGTCCGCGTACGTTGGAGCATCTGGTGGATGTGGTCTGTCAGTTCGAAGGCGATGCCGAAACCGCGTTGCGTATGCTGCGTGCAGTGAAGAACCGTTTCGGATCGACCGATGAGGTCGGCTGTTTCGATATGAGCGGCGAGGGCATTGAGGAGGTGACCGATCCGTCCGGCCTGTTCCTATCAACCGGCAATGGTTCTGCGGCGACGCAGGTGGATGGCACGTGCGTGACGTTCACGTTGGATGGGCATCGCAGTCTGCCGATTGAAGTGCAGGCGCTGGTCACCAGGTCGGTGCTGCCGACGCCACGTCGCGCGGCGAACGGTGTGGACTCCAACCGTATCGCCATGCTGGTGGCGGTGTTATATCGTCACGGTGGCATCAATCTGCTGGCCAACGACCTGTACATTTCCACAATCGCCGGCGGTCAGGCGCGTGAGCCGGGTTGCGATCTGGCGATTGTGGCCGCGTTGGCGAGCGCTGCGAAATCGAAACCGATTCCCCGCACGACGTGCGCGATCGGCGAGATTTCGTTGACCGGACAGGTGCGTCCGGTGCCGAGACTGGAATATCGGCTTCGTGGGGCGGCGCGTCTTGGTTTCACCACCGCCGTTGTGCCGACGCTGCGCAAGAACGTCGCCGTGCCGGGAATGGGCGTGGTGCAGGCGGATACGTTGCAGGACGCGTTGGCCGCGATTCTGCGATAGGTCGCCGATGCCCAAACGGCATCGCCATCCGCATTTTGCAACCCGGGAAAGCCCGTTTGGGTAACAAAACACAGATGGCGTCAATGATTCGCGTCAATCGAACCAATCAAATCAATCGAACCGATCCGTCTCAAGCGGTGAGGCGCTTCGTCTCCTCGACGTTGCGTTTCAGCTCGGCCGCCAGATCGTCGGCCGAATCGAATTTGATCTGCGGGCGCAGGAATCCAGCGAATTCCACGCGCGCCTGATGGCCGTACAGGTCCAACCAATCATCGGTGATGGCGTAGGCTTCCACCACGCGTTCGGCGTCACCGTCCTCGTTGAACGTCGGCTTGGTGCCGATGGAGATGGCCGCCGGCCAGCGGTGTGGCGACTGCATGGCCACGCGCGCGTTGACGGACGAAGCATCATACTGCTGCGATACGCCGTCGGCCGGCTTCTCCCCGGCTTCTTCGCCACCGTCGGCGGACTTCTCCCCCAAATCGACCAGCCAGCCGGCGTACACGCCGTCCACCGGCAGGTATCCGGCGACGTTCTCACTCAGATTGGCGGTCGGGAATCCGATGGTGCGGCCGCGTTCCTCGCCATGCACCACGGTGCCTTCCACGGCATGCGCGTGGCCGAGTATCGCGTCTGCGTCCTTGATACGGCCTTGGCTCAGCAGATAGCGCACATTGGTGGAGCTCCACGTGCGCACTTCCTTGGCCTGATGCTTCTTGCTCCATGCGCGTCGTTCAGCCTTGGAAGCCCCCTCCAGAGGGTCGGAAGGCTCGCCGGGTTCGGACGGCATCACCGGCTTCGCATTGACCGGCACTCGGGTCAGCCCCGGACCGAAATCGTCCACGACCTCCAGCTGGAACACGCCGGTGGCGAGCGCCAGATTCTCAATGGCCTTCACGTTTCCGGCGCGGTTCGCGCCCATGGCGGCGTCGGAGCCGAGCACCAGCGTGCGCATGCCGAGTTTGCCGACCATCTGGCCAAGGAAGAAGCGGTATGATTTCGCGGCGAATGCCATGGTGTAGCGCACGATGAGCGTGTAGTCCACGCCGATGGCGTCGATGGCGCGCAGCCGTTCGTCCACACTGGTCAGCGCCTGCGTGTCAGGCGTGCCTGCGGGCGGTTCCTGACCGTCATGTTTGGCGGCGTAAGCGTGCACCAGCGCGGGACGCGGGTCGAACAGCACCACCACGGAGAACGCCTGCTCCTGTTCGGCGAGTTCGGCCACACGGCGGATGACCGCCTGATGTCCCTGATGCATGCCGTCGAATGAGCCGATGGTCACCACGGACTTCTTGTCGTTGCTCAGGGTCGGCCAATCCACCATGCCGCTGGCATCGGGGGTAAGCGTGATCGTCTTCATGTGTCCTTCTTTGCGTATTGTCCGTGTGTTTGTCGTGTTCGTATTGCGTGCCGGCCGGTCTTGATTGTTTCAGTTGAAGACCGCGACCGGCTTGGTCTCGCCACGTTTGGCGCGTTCCACGATCGCCACCAGATCGTTGGTTTCGGGAACGTACGCGGCCATGGTCGTATGGATGTCATGGGCGATTCTACGGCCGAACCGCAGGTCCGTCGCCTCATGTTCGGTGACGGGAAGCATGTCCATGGAAGCGGCCGCGCTGGCGACCAGGTCGAGTGCGTGGTCAATGGCATGCTCGGCATCGTCAAGCACCGCACGGTTGCGTGTCACTTCGATGCCTTCGCGGTTGGTGAAGGTTTTGGCTTCCGTATGGGCGGTCATGACGTTCGGCATGTCCACCGAGAAACGCCCGACGCGGATGCGGCGCAGCATGGTCAGATGGCCGCCGAGGCCGAGTTCGGAGCCCAGATCGCGGCCGAGTGCGCGGATGTAGGTGCCGGCCGAGCAGGTCACGGTCACGTCGAGTTCCATGACTGGCTGCATGTTTGGTTCGTTTTGCCCGTCGGTTTCGGCATGCCAGGATTCCTCCGGGGCGATTTCGACGGCATCGGCAAGAGGTGATCCCGCGCATGTGGTCGAAGCATAGCCGTATCGCACTGCCGAAACACTGAATTCCGAGATGGTCACCGGACGGGCCTTGAGGTCCACATCCTTGCCTTCTCGGGCCAGATCATAGGCGCGCTGGCCGTTGATTTTGATGGCTGAATAGGAGTTCGGCACCTGCTCGATGCGCCCGGTGAAATGATGGGCGATGACGTCTTCAACGGTCTGTCGTGAAGGGAATTCGGCGATAGTTCCCTCCTCCGGCAGCAGTTCGCCGTCGGCGTCATCCGTGGTGGTGCGTTGGCCGAGTCTGATGGTGGCCAGGTAGGTTTTGTCGTGGTCGACGATGTAGTTGAGCAGACGTGTGGCGTTGCCGAAGCCGACCACCAGCACGCCGGTGGCCATCGGGTCGAGCGTGCCGGCATGGCCGACGCGTTTCATGTGCAGGGCGCCACGCACCGCCGCGACCACATCGTGGCTGGTGACGCCCTGCGGCTTGTCGATGACCAGCAGACCGGAGTTGTCAGGCTTCGTCGTCATCGTCCCAATCCTCGACCTCGACATCGTCATCATCGTCGAAGTCGTCATCATCGGGCTCGTCGTGCTTGTACGGATCGGCGTCGCCGGCGTATTGCGCGTTGGCGCGGGACTTGGCGAGTTCTTCGTCGCGCTTGTGTGCGAGCGCGAGGATGTCCTCGATCTCATGGGCCTCGCCCGGCACTTCGTCGAAGATGAATTCCAGTTGCGGGGTGAGTCGCAGTCCGGCCTTGGTGCCTACCAGGGAACGCAGGCGTCCTTTGGCCTGGTTCAGGGCCTGCTGCGCGCGGCGGCGTTCGCCCTGCTCGTGTCCTTCATGGCCGAGCTGGGTCCAGTAGACTTTCGCGATCTGCAGATCGTTGGTGACGCGCACTTCGGTGATGGTCACGTTGGCCAGTCGCTTGTCGTGCAGCTGCGCCTCCATGGACGATGCGATCACACGCTGAATCAACGCCGCGATGCGCGCGGCGCGGGGATTGGTTCCTGCCATTGCTGTCCTTTTGGTGAAAAGTTCTTGTTGTATCACGGAACGCCCGCAGTCGTGAACCGGCTGTGGGCGTTCCTTACCTGGTTATCGATGCGAAGCTCGAAGCACTCGGCTACTTACGCTCGATTTCCTGCATTTCGAAGGTCTCGATGATATCGCCGATCTCGATGTCGTTGAAGGTGCCGAGGTTGATGCCAGCCTCGTATCCTTCCTTGACGGAGGTGACGTCGTCCTTGAAACGACGCAGCGAGGAGATCTCGAGGTCGTTGACGGTGGCGATGCCGTTGCGCAGGATACGGCACTTCGTACCACGCTTGACCTCGCCGTCCTGAACCATGACGCCGGCGATGTTGCCGAACTTGGAGGAGCGGAAGATCTCGCGGATCTCGGAGTGGGAGGTGACGACCTCTTCGTATTCCGGCTTGAGCATGCCCTTGAGGGATGCTTCGATGTCCTCGATGGCCTTGTAGATGATCGAGTAGTACTTGATCTCCACACCTTCGCGTTCGGCCAGATCCGCCACCTGGCGGTTCGGACGGACGTTGAAGCCGATGATGACGGCCTTGTCGACGGTGGCCAGGTTGACGTCGTTCTGGGTGATGGCGCCGACGCCGCGGTGGATCACCTGGATGCCGACCTCGTCGGACACCTCGATCTTCATCAAGGAATCTTCCAGAGCCTCGACGGAACCGGAGGAATCGCCCTTGATGACGATGTTGAGCATATCCACCTCGGACTTGGCGAACTGCTCCTTGAGGCTTTCGAGGGAAACGACCTTGCGGCGCTTGGCCAGCTGGGCCGCACGCTCGGTGGCCTGACGCTTCTCGGCGATCTGACGTGCGGTACGGTCGTCGGAGGCCACCAGGAACAGGTCGCCTGCGGTCGGCACGGAGGTCAGACCCAGCACCTGCACCGGGGTGGACGGACCGGCTTCCTGCATGTGGTTGCCGTTTTCGTCGAGCATGGCGCGGACACGACCGTAGGAGGTGCCGGCAACGATGGCATCGCCGATGTGGAGGGTACCGGACTGCACCAGCACGGTAGCCACGGCGCCACGGCCCTTGTCAAGTCGGGCTTCGACGGTGGCGCCACGGGCGTCCATATCCGGGTTGGCGCGCAGGTCGAGCTCGGCGTCGGCAGTGAGCAGCACCGCTTCGAGCAGCTTGTCGACGTTGGTGCCCTGCTTCGCGGAGATGTCGACGAACATGGTGTTGCCGCCGTATTCTTCCGGAACCAGACCGTATTCGGTAAGCTGGCCGCGGACCTTGTCCGGGTTGGCGCCCGGCTTATCGATCTTGTTGACGGCCACCACGATCGGCACATGCGCGGCCTGGGCGTGGTTGATGGCTTCCACGGTCTGCGGCATGACGCCGTCGTCGGCGGCGACCACGAGGATCGCGACGTCGGTGAGTTCGGCGCCACGGGCACGCATTGCGGTGAAGGCTTCGTGGCCCGGGGTGTCGAGGAACGTGATCTTGCGCGGCTCGCCCTCAAGGTTGACGGTCACCTGGTATGCGCCGATGCGCTGGGTGATGCCGCCGGCTTCGCCTTCGATGACGTTGGTGCGGCGGATGGTGTCGAGCAGTCGGGTCTTACCGTGGTCGACATGGCCCATGACGGTGACGACCGGCGGACGCGGCTTCAGATCCCCGTCCTCCTGCAGTTCCTCTTCGTCCAGGTTGATGTCGAACTGCTGCAGCAGCTCCTTGTCTTCCTCTTCGGCGGACACGATCTTGATGTTCCAGCCGATTTCCTCGCCGAGGATCTGGAACGTGGCCTCATCCAGGGACTGGGTGGCCGTGGCCATTTCACCAAGGTGGAACAGCACGGTGACCAGCGCCGCCGGATTGACGTTGATCTTCTCGGCCAGATCGGCGAGGGACGCGCCCTGACGCAGACGGACTTCCTGTCCGTTGCCGGTCGGAATGCGCACGCCGCCGATGACCGGAGCCTTCATCTCCTGGAATTCCTGACGCTTCGCCAGACGGTTCTTACGCGCCTTCGAGGACTTGCCTCCCTGACGTCCGAACGCGCCTGCAGCGCCGCCGCGGCCGCGGCCACCACGTGCCGGACCATTGCTCGG
>OATW01000336.1_pt1 | contig 13777 bp, 13 predicted proteins | sample 1476091 | NCBI WGS metagenome assembly OATW01 (sample SAMEA2579991, study PRJEB22360) | human gut metagenome | biome: human gut; feature: human-associated habitat; material: faeces | place: Denmark | collected 2008/2010 | reverse complement strand
GGAAGAGGATATCGAACAGTTCCGCAAACTGTTGGAAGCGGCGGGAGTACCCAATGCGGAGCATAGGAGCCGTCACGAAACCCGTCATACCGTCGTTACCATCCTCATGTCAATGGGCGTGGATGTCGGACTGGTCGAGGAAATCGTGGGCCATTCCAGCCGTCTGATGGTCGAACACTACCGTCATGCCGGGTTGAAAGAACGGTTGGCCGCAATGGAAACGATGAACTCCGCATTAGACTTGAAGCAGATCGAACAGAAAGGTGTCGTAAATGCCGCATGAGCTTGATGTAGTTTCGTATAAGGAAGGATACGGCCGAGGATTCGATGAAGCATTGAGACTCGTAGAACGATATGGGTACGTACTCAACGCGCCCAGAATGGTGATAAACGGAGCTGGCTACGACGGCTGGCATCCAGAAGACGAGTTCCCGAAGAAAATAACCATCACCGAACAGCAGTTGGACATTGAAAAACATGCGGCTGTGCAATCTGTGGTGGATTGCATCAGGGAAAAGCATTGCAACATGTATCAGTGTCGCTATTACGACCAAAGGGGCCAGCAAATAGACTTCGGCGATGGAGATAGAGCCAATCGAACCGCTGAATAGGAACAAGCCCGATGCAGAATAGGACGCCTTGGAAACGTTGCAATACTGCGGAAACCTGTAAGACGATTGCAGAATAGGACGCCCTAAAACACAGAAAAGCCCCTCCCACAGCACGGAAGCTAAGAGAGGGGCAATTCAGACTCGCGGTAGCATGTCATACAGTTTTTGAGTGTCCAATGTCACGCCATGCATTCGGCTGAAATCAGCCTCACCGCCGTGTATCCTGTCGGCCTTCACATCCTTCGTGAGCTCGCGCTTCCACTTCGTCCAAAAATCATCATGCTCTTTCTTGGTCATGATGATGATTCTACCGTGCGAAACACAAAAAGCCCCTCCCCCAGCGTAATCGCTGAGAGAGGGGCAAACTTGTACACAGGACGTACTAGTTGGGCATAGTATTCTTACACTTCTCCAACATCATGTTAGAGAAATGAAAGGTTTCTACTCGGAATACCGGGCCTTCAACTCGCTGACGCCAATCAAAGCGCCAACCAGCACGGCCAGAGCGTTCAACGTGGTCACGATCTGGTCAACGCATGGAAGGTTCCATGCTGGGCCTACCACATGCACGAACACGGCCAAAGCGGGCAACGCGATAAGCGCCAACCACTTCAGCACCTTGTACGCTTCGTCCGGCAGGATGTAGTTGTTTTCCTCGCCAGTTTCTTCCTGCGGCTTTTCGCCGTCATTCTGAGTCTCCTTGACTTCATCGACCATAGTTACTCCAATCACCAGTAGAGGGTTTCGCCCGGATAGATCAACGCCGGATTGCCGGAACGATACCCGTGGATGCTGTACATGTTGACCCCGTAATATGCGGCGATGCCGCCGAGGGTGTCGCCGGAACGAACCACGTACCGTCCACCGGTGGCGACCGTGCCCGTGCCGGTGCGACGGCAGACGGTCTCGCCAGCGTAGATGACGTTCGGATTACCCGAACGGTACCCCGTCCACTGGTTCCACGAACCACCATTGCTAGCTGCGATGGAACTCAACGTGTCACCGGACTTGACGGTCACGCACAGGCTGCCGCAGTTCACCGCAGTGGACGCGCCACCAGAGCCGCCGAGACGCTGGTTAACTATCGCCATCACCGTGTCATAGGCACCGCCAAGAGCCTGACGACGCTCATTGCCGTTGCCGTACACGCCGCGAATGACCTTCGTGGCCATGTCATTGTAGTCCGGCGTGGCAGTGACCTGCGGCCTGACCGGATCATGTCTCACCTCGGCATGGGTCTTACCCCTATCGCCGTTCGCGATCTTCTGCCAAGCGTCACGCTCACCGAAGAACAGGTTCAAATCCAACGGGCCGACACCGTTCAGATAGCCGGTGGACGCATACTGCACCATGCCCTCGCCCTTGCTACCAGCATTCCACGGAGTGGACTGCCAGCCGGTCGCGTTCATGGAAGCGTACTGAGCCTTCCACAGCATGCAATGGGCGCGCACGTCGGACGGAATCTGATACACGGCACTGTCCTGCACGTACACGATGGGCCAAACCTTGGTACGCGAATACACCTGGTTGACCCACTGGCGCACCCAGTCGCCGTTGCCCCAAGCTGCGTTGCCGTTGGACTCCCAGTCCAACGCGAGCACGCACTGGCCCACATAACCGTTGAACTGATTCAGGTAATGGTTCACCTCGGCGGTGACGTTGCCGCCGTCCGCGTAATGGTAGCCGCCGCAAGCCTTGCCGGTCTGACGTGCCCAATCGGTCTGGCTGCGCCAAGACGGGTTCACGTAGCCGCCACCCTCCGTGATCTTAACGATGGCCGCGTCGGCGTCCACCACGCGCGTCACGTCTGCACTCTGCCAGCCGGAAACGTCGATGATGTTCATGTTCGCGCTGGCGACCGGCGCGACGGCGACGCACAGCACCGCACCCAACGCGGTCAGCGGCTTGCCGATATGCCGACGCAGACGCTTGTGCTTCGGCTTGCCTTTGTTGTTGAGGATGCCCACATCCTCTCCTTCCCGCCCCCAAGTCAAGGGGCAATAGAAAAGCCATCCCGAAGTGGGATGGCTTTAAAAACTGATGCGAAAATCAACGCAAGTGCGCGTTGAGCAGCGCGACCGTCATATCTTCCGTGACGCGCAGTTTCGCGGTCGTCACGCTGTTGGCCGCGAGCTTGTCGGCTGTGACCGCAAGAGCGGTGATGTGCCGCGCCTGCACGCTGTTCGCAACCAATTTGCCGGACGTAACCGCGTCAGCCACCAGCTTGTCCGTGGTGACAGCGCCAGCCGGAGAGCCTGACTTCTGATGCGCGCCATGATTGAACACGAGGACGAGCGCGAGGAGCAGCAGGCATGCGCCGCCTGCGATGGCTAGATGCGTCATTGCCTGTCCTCCAAGTATTTTTCGGCGGCAGCGATTATCCAGCATTGCGCGTCCAATTTCTCAAGCTTCGACAGCTCGTAGCTGACGGCCTCGCTGTGGTCGGTGTCCTTGTCGCCGTAGATCAGGCTGATGATCGTGTTTTTGATGGTGTCCCGGCATAGTTCGTCCATGCGGTCGTCGATTTTCGATGTCCGCTCTCCCAGTGTCCTTGTTTTTGCGAAATGCTGGGAGAGCGGCGAATCGTAGGGCAATCGTTCCGGTTGCACGTGCGAGTACAATCCGGTCGCCAGCGCATCCAACGCGCCAGGCCAGACTTTCAGGCCGAGCGAGATGAGAGCGCACGCGCCACCCACACCCCCGAAACCGGCTAGAAAATTCTGCAACACATTACATCTCCTTAAAAATCAGTTTTGCCGTGGCATGAGGTCGCCGTATAGTGCGTCCATTTTTGGGACGAGCTTCTTGTATTCCTTCCAATCCGCTTGTGCCATGAGATTGATTGCCGAGAATTGCAGCGGATGATTCAACGGACACTTCAACTGGATGTATCGCATGTTATCCATGTGGAAATCAAGACCAAGGAATGCCGTTCCGGCCGTATTGTCATGATGCAACAGGACTCCACCAGTCTCTGTTGCGTTGGCTACGTAGCAGATACCATTCTCATACCATTGGCTATCTTTTGGCACTTGGGAAATCCAGAAGTTCAAATGGAAATCACCGGAAACCGGTTCGCACAGTCGAATCTTGGCAAGAGGATTGTCAGCGCCGCTGTTTGGCGTAATGAGTATGCCATCAGGGTCAACATGCTGCACGGTCGCCTCGCGTGTTGTGATGGTACTGTCCGGGAGCATAAGGAGTGGATTCGGAATCAGATTCGTTACCAGACTCATGCCATCACCCCCAAGAGGGTCAGGCGCGCGGCATCGTATCCCCGTCGAAATATCCGATGCTGTCGAGCAGAGTCTTGTTCGCCTGATAATCGGCCCACGTGCAGATGAGTATATTTGTCACGGTGACGGTCGGACTGCCTGACTTGACGGAATAATTCGCTGATAGCGGACTGGAATTGTCGACGTACGTCATGTAGCTGACACGTTGGCGTGCGCTGAATTCGCCCTGTGTTCCGATAATCGAGACAGTGCCGCCTGTGACGTTCATATCGAAACTGACCCAATATGTCATATATCTCACGCTCGGAACGGTCGTGAGATGCACCCAATTGTTGGCTCTCAAGGTGATGGTCGAGGTTGGGCTCGTGCATAGGTTCGTGATTATCATCGGACATCACCCGCCCGACGGACGCTCCTATGCGCGTGGCATCGTGTCGCCGGAGAAGAAGCCCGGAAGCCCCCCCCCACGGCTTTATCGTAAGTGTCGGCCAATTCCAAAATCGGATTGGCGATATTCGCGGCACTGCCGTTCGGATAGAATTCGACACGTATCCGGCCACTGCCGGTGGAGTTGAATCGCAGGAGCAAATTGTTCGCATTCTGGGAGACGGTGGCATAAGCGATAGGCTTGGTGTCGCTTGACCCGAGACTGTACACCGTGAGCGGCTTCGGATTTTTGTCGTGTTCCGTCCAGAGGAAGCAGGCGAATACGAGTGCCGCGTTTTTCGGCACGGTGAGATTGAAACCATAACCGCCATTGTTGCCATAGATGTTCAGCTGCTTGGTGTCGGCGTTATATGATGCCTTCACTTCACCGGAAATGTTTACGTCGGCGAATGGGCCGGTGAAATTCGGATTGGTGAAATAGTTAATCCTCTGCATGCGTATCCCCCTTCACGCTTTCGAGCACGTCGGCGGGAATCAATTTCATGGCCGCGTTGAGCTGACTGGTCAGGATCGCGATTTGTTTGGTGAGAGTGCCAATCTGTTGCGAGAGCTGGTCGATGACCTCGTTCGCGTCGGCTGGAATCTGAGCCAAAATAAGTCTCCTTTTAATGCGAAACCCCCACAATCCGCGTGGATTGCAGGGGTTGAAAAAAATAAGTGAAAAGCAGTGGTTAGTCTGCGGCGGTCATCGTGTCGATACGCGTCACGGCCTTAAGCTCGTCGAGCGTCAAAGTGCGTCCGAGATTCGTCTTCACGTCCGTCAAAGTGACGGACGTGCCGGAATCGTCGAACGTCGCAAGCACGCCACGCTGGTAGTCGCGCCATGATTCGGCGGTGCCGTCAGCGCTGGAAAACTCCAATCCCAATCGGCACAATTCCGCCCGCACCGACTCCTTCGGCGGACGCAAATCAAGCACGCCAGACGGCTCGGCGGGCGTCACGGCAGGCACGGTATCGGTAGTGGTCTCAGTGGTCACATCGGCCATAATCAATCTCCTTAATTCTGTTGGTTTTGTCTTGGCATGAGCGATTCATAAAAACGTTCCTCGCATTCGTCCAACATCGCCTGACTGGATTCATCCGAGAGGAAATCATCCAATCCTTCGACATCCCGCGTGCATGCCGTGTCGATGCCGCTCGACGCTTCCACGCCGGAAGCATCCGAGGTCAATGCGGCACGCATTCGCGCGTCGGTCTCATTCGACATGACAGGCAGGCTCATACCCTCACGAGTCTTGTTGCGCGCGGCGGTCAGCGGATCGTCCAACACTTCCCCATCGGCAGCGAGCATGCTCACGTCGGTAGCGGAATCCGCCAAAGCGGATTCCAACGCTTCGAACGCTCCAGTCCACACGCCCCTGCCAGTCTTCGGGTCATACCGGCTCACGTCCTCCCTGCCCTGCATGATCGCGGCTATCGCCTCACGCGTCGAAGCCAATCCGAGCAGCGCCTTCCACGAGACGAGCACATCAGGCTGGAAAACGAAACTGTCCGACCCGTTCACCGGCGGATCGCAGCGGATGATACACAATCCGTTATCATCCATTTCAAAAGTCGCAGACAAGATTTCCTCCAATCACTTGACCAAATAAGCCAGGAATTCCGCGTAAACATCCACCGGGCAAGGCTGGTCGGCGTTATACAGCTTCAATGTGAAGCCGCTCTGGCCGCCCGTGTTCATCGGGTGCGCGATGATGCCCGCCCATTGTGAATCCGCGTTCGCGACGACGTAATAGTGGCCGTATTTCGTCGGGCTGAACGTGCAATCGACTTGCATGGAAGCGCCGGTCGCAATCTTCGAGCCGGGATTCGGATACCACGCCTTCCACGCAGCCTGGGCATGGAACGTAAAACGGTTCGTGATGCCGCCAAGATAGCCGCCGAGATACACGTATCCGGTGCCGATGTTCGCGCCGACTCCGACCTCGCCGTTCGCGTCTTGCGCTTCGAGCCAGCACTCCGAACCGTTCGCGCTATCGCCGGACAGAGTGAGGAAAGCGCTGCTTTTCTTGCTCTCGTCCGGCTCGTCGTAATCCGTGTTCGCCACGGCATGCACTCTGGATGTGACGCCGCCGCTGCCGGTACCGCCTTTCTTGCGCGGCTTCGATCTGAGAGACATGAACGCGGCGGGGTCGTTCTTGCTCACGTGTCCGCTCCACAAGTCCAGTTCGCCCATCGCGCCGACCTGATTCGACTGGATGACAGAAGCGATGGCCGGATGCGAAAAGTAGGCGGTGGACCCGTTGTAAGCGGGGAATTCGATGCCATCACCGGTGAAAGTCTCAGATCCGCCGATGATGTAGGTCTGATAATCCGGACTGATGCGCACCCTGTGCCCGCTCGTGCGGGTTTGGAACGTGCCAGTCAGCAGATTCGACTTGCCTTCACCGTCGAGGTAGACGGTCTGGTTATGGTTGGAATCCCACATTTGCAATGCGGTCGAATTGAGCTTCACGCCAGTGTCCGCAGCCTCGCTGGACTGGAAGACGGCGCCGGTGAAGACGTAGCCCTTGAATTGTCCGGCTGCGACCTTGTCCGTCGTGATGCTGCCCGCTGCGATCTTCACCGCAGTGATGGAGTTCGCGGCGAGCTTGTCGGCGGTTATGGCACCGGTCACAATCTTGGACGCATTGACCGAATTAGCAGCCAATGCGTCGGCATTCACGACACCAGCCGCCAAGGCAGCAGTGGTCACGGCATTAGCCGCAATCTCCCCGGCCTGAATCTTGTGCGCGTTGAGCAGCGCGACCGTCATATCCTCGGTGACCTTGAGCTTCGCGGTCGTGACCGCGTTCGCGGCCAGCTTGTCGGCGGTGATGGCCAATGCGACGATATTCCGCGCCTGCACGCTGTCGGCTGCGAGCTTAGCGGCGGTCACCGCGTCGGCAACCAGCTTTTCAGTGGTCACGCTGTTTGCGGCGAGCTTGTCCACCGTGATGGCATTGGCCTTGACCTTCTCGGCAGTCACGGAGTCGGCGGCGAGATGCTTCGCGGCCACCGTGCCAGCAGCGAGGATGTTGTTCGCCACGAGGTCGAATGGCTCGAATCTCGTACCGTCCCACGTCAGGACTTCCACCACACGATCGGACAAGGGCACCAGCACGCTCGGAGAAGCGTTTGGCGCGCCGGTCCAGTACGTGTAGAAGTCGGCGAGCAGTGAGGGGCTTGCGTTCTTCTCGCCCTGCCAGCGAGTCCAATACTTTTGCGTGCGCCACCACATGTCACCCGGTTTCAAACCGTCATGGGACGGCTCGTCGGGGCCACGGTAGATGAGATTCTTGCCGTCCGCAGTGGTCTGTGCCTTCTGCGCCGCCGCCTGAGCCTGATTAGCCTGAGAAGCCGCATTGGCCGCAGCTGTCTGCGCCTTGTCAGCGGTGGATTGAGCGGTCTTGGCCGCATCATTCGCCTTGACAGCCGCATTCGCGGCGTCAGTAGCGGCCTTGTCGGTCACAGCCACCCAAGCACTGCCATTCCAACGCTTCGGCGTGTTCGCGCCTCCAGTCGTGTCAATCCACAAGGTCGAAGCCTTGCGCATCGACGTGGCCGGTGCCGTGCTCTGGATGAGCACGTCGGCCTTGCCATTGGCCACGCCAGCGGCGGCAGCTGCTGCGGTATTGGCCTTCTGCGCGGCATTGGCCGCATCGGTGGCGGATTGTGCCGCACTGTCGGCAGTGGCCTTGGCTTGGGTCGCCACACTTGACGCATTCGCGGCGGTGGTCTTGGCATTGGCCGCGTCCGTCTTCGCGGTGGAAGCGTCCATCTTGGCGGAAGCCGCGTCGGACTTGGCGGACTTTGCGGACTCATTGGCGGTGTTAGCCAGCGTCTCCGCGTTGCCTGCGGTCTTCTTCGCGCTTTCGGCGGCGGCGTTTGCCGCGTTGGCAGCATCCTTGGCCTGACCTGCGGGGGTGGTCGCACTCTTCGCGGCAGCGTTGGCCGCATTGGCGGTGTCCTGCGCTGTCTTCGCCGCACCATTGGCCGTGTCAGCTGTGCCTTGAGCGTTCTTCGCTGCGGCAGCGGCATTCTCAGCAGCCTTCTTCGCGTCGGTGGTCTTAGCCGCATTATCCGCGATATCCGACTTCGCCTGAGCGATTTCGTCGGCATTGCGCTCCACGTCGGCATAGCCCATGTGGTTCCAAGCGGCACCATCCCAGACAAGCGTGTCAATCACACGATCCGACAGCGGCACGAGCACGGAAGGAGAATTATTGGCTTCGCCCTGCCAGTAGGTGTAGAAGTCAGCCAAGAGGCTCGGTGAGTTGTTTTTCTCGCCTTTCCACCTCGTCCAATATTTCTGCGTCTTGAGCCACAGGTCGCCGACGATGAGATTGTCCTTCGGCTCGTCCGGCCCACGAAACGTATGATTCTTGCTGTGGGCTTCGGCATACGCTTGAGCCGCCGACTCCTTCGCCTTGCTGATCTCGCCATTCGCGGTGGTCAGGTCGCTCTTGGTCTGCGCGATATCCTTCCGGGCCTGCGTCAGGTCGGCCTGCGCCTGCGTGAGCGTCTGATTCGCCGCGTCGAGATTCGACTTGTTGGCTTGGATATCCTTCCGCGCCTGATCGAGCTTGGCAGTATTATCCTGCAAAACCGTCTTGTTGTCAGCCAAATCCTGCTGGATTCGTTTGACCTCTTCAGGCGACACCGCGGAAGCCACGGTGACAGTGGCGACTGCCGACCAGTCGGAACGGTTGCCCGCATGATCGACAGCACGGAAAGCGTATGTGTGCGAAGAGCCAGCCGTCAAACCGGTAATCACATAATCGCCGATACCGGTCGCGACGGCCGCGATCTCCCTGAAAACACCATCAGTCAAACGTTCGCCGAGAATATTCCTATCCCAGTCGATGGGCATGGACCCGCCATTAGCGGTTTTCCCATCCCAAGCAACCGAAACCACGCCCAACTCGGAAGAGAGAATCGGCTTGGATGGGACCGGAGGCGGTGTCGTGTCCTTGGCGACAGTCAACGCGAACACGCTGGACCATTCGCCCATCTGGTCGGAATACGATGGAACGGCACGCACTCTGATAAGAATCTGAACACCGCAATCCAGATTCGACCAAGACAACGTATGCTCAGTGGTCGTGCCAGCGGAATGCCACTCATGCCCAGTCTTGTTCACACGATATTCGACCGCATACGACGTGATGTCCATGGCGGTGCCATCAGTCGCCAACGTCACATCATCCCAACGGGCCGTAACCATACCACGCGCATACCCGTTCACATTGATATAAGAGTCGGAATTGGCCGACAGATTCTGCGGAGCCTTCGGCACGCGATGGTCCTTTTCAGGAGCCGGAATCGCACCGGACGCTCCACCAAGATGAGCGCCCCCGGTAATGCCGTTCATACGCTTCGTCAAACGAACCGAGGAATCATAATTCTTGTCGTTCAGAATCAACGAAGCCTTGAAACCCTGCGAATCATACTGCAACGTGACCTGTTGGACACGGACCTTCTCACGGTTCGCCACTGTAGGCGCGGTAATCCAATCGCCTATCGTGTAATCGACAAGCGGCAGACAAGACGCTTCTACAACATTCACAGACCTCGTGTACTGTCCGCGAACCCTAGCCGCGTTAGCCAACGTCGGTTTGATAAGCTGTTCTGCGGTCTCCTTCTTGTTCACACCCTGCTGGCTCGAATACAATTCCCAACCGCCCCAAGGCTTCGGAGCGTCCGGATTATCCTGACGGAAATTAATATTGTCGCCACGTACAAGAATCGAGGAAGCCAACCCGTCGATACTCTCGTCATCGGGAGCCTCCGACACATCCTGCGCAAGCGTCACCACACACGACTTGGACAAGTCACGGCAGACGGCGACGTTATCGACGTTCCACAACAACAATTGACGAGCATCGGTACGCCAATCGCATAAGCCGTTGTTCACCAGCGAATCCAACACGTCCTGTATGGAAACGCCAAGATCGTAATATATGCTCGGCAGCATATAGCCCCACTGTTTGCCAGCGGAATCGGCACCAGAAGTGAACCGGCTGCAATCGACTTTCACGCCGCCACGATTCCAATTCTCATCCATGAACGTGCGCATGATCGTGCCAGCGTTCGCGTTCGCGAATTTACGGGTGCCTTTCTCGTCGCCGCTGGTCTCCAATCTGGACGTGTCCAGATTCAGAGCCTTCTTCAACAGCCAACCGTAGGAAACGCCGGTCAACGACACCGTGTCGGACACGTCCAAAGCGTTCCTTGAACGTGAGGCGATGACGAACCGGCCATTATACGGTTCAACCCAACGCCCGCCGTCAGACACCTCAACGGCGATTTCCAATCCGGTTTCAAGACGCCGGTCAAGAATCTCGCCGCGCAAAGCCTTACGCGAATAGCTCACGGTCAGAGCGCCAACGGCATCATGAGTGAACGACACCGTATAGGAAGCCGGTTCAGGCAGCAATCCAAGCTTGCTTCCATTGGCCCGATATGCGACAAGACGAGATTTCAGAGTTTTAACCACAAGCACTCCTCAACTTAAAAGAAGAAGCCAGTGGAAATCACCACCAGCTTCTCTTGAACCTGCACGCCACGCCACCTGAACCAGTGGCTTTGATCGTGATTTTGTAATCGCCTGAAACATCTGGGTTAACCTGCAACCTTCCAGAAGGCAGATAATCCAAGCCAACGGTCTCATCCTGAGCGCCGCCAGACCATGCCGAATCACTGTCGGAACTCCAAGCCGTCAACGATCCAGAATCCAAATACAAGTAAGGTCTCGCATCAACGCGCGTATCAGACCAAGTGATACCAGTGCCAGAAACAGGATCGCTCACCGTTATGCCAGTAACGCCTTTCGGGAACCGAAACACCATGTCGGCTATCGGAGCGTCACCACGACTGTATGGAAGCTGGGTCGAAAGCACAGAGGGACTGGCGTTCGGAACGCCCTGCCAGAACGTGTAGTATCCGGCGGACGGCATCACCGAACCGCCGGACATGACCTTCCCGCCGTTCAAAGGCAGTGAGACGGTCTCATATGCGACGGAACGCCACCACACGTCAGGCATGGCGAACACGGCAGTGAACGGAACAAACCTGTTCGGATGACTTTTGGAATCATCAGGACTCAAAGAGGTCAACTCGACACGGGTACGCTGCTCGACACCATCGATAATCCGACTCATGACAAGATTCGGCATCGTGCATAACCGCATCAGCCTGGATGATTCACCAAGCACATCAGGCTCCCACGCGTAAACCTGCAACGACAATTGACGTTCCGAAAACCTAGGCGTCATGCCGGAGGGGATGGAACCATGTCTTTGCGGAACCGTCGAAACGGTACGGTCAACACTGATGGCGCTCAACAATGTCGAACCAACAGTGACGATGCAGTTCTCCGAATCAAGAGGAACATTATTCAACTTGTAGAAACACGTGGAAAAAGCCACGATACTCCCCTCTCACATGCCGATCATCGCAGCCTTGTCCAACTTCTGATTCGTCTGAACCGAGATTGGCGTGATGGTCGGATATTGGAAGTTCTGCGTGATGTTGTATGTAGGGCCGCTTTCAAACTTGACATCGTTGGAAGAGCCTGCGGAATAGTCAGAAACTATGGAAGGCATCGAAACACGGGTCATGCGACGCGCGTTCTTCAAATACTGGCTTGGAATGTCGCCACTCGCATTGATGGCGCTCATCACTCCCTTGCCGTACAGGGCCTCCATGCTATGCACTGCGGCGGCACGAACAACATATTCACCAGTGGATACGTCGGTGGAATCGTTCAAAGCGATGGAATCGCTCGTATTCGTTCCACGTCCGACGATCCTGCCGGTTCGTGTCACATTATCGCCCTCGACCTCACCGCCTGTCGCACGTCCTCTCTTGGTTCCGAAAATAGCGTTGAACGTCCTGCTCGCCCAGCTTCTGCCCTCGTTCCACAAAGTGCCGAGCATTCCCCAGAAGCTACCGGAAATATTTCCACCGAACTGTGCGTTATACGTGCTTCCATTCCACTGGTTCGCGGTGCGCTCAGCACTGCGTTTCGCCGGTTGGGTGTTGTCCCTCGCGCCGAGTGACGCGGTGGGTCTCAACGAACCGTAGGCGTTGGCGTCGCCTTTCACGTAGTCAATGGTCATCGAAGCAAGATCGGAAGCCTTCAGATTGGTCGTATAGCCATTGCCATCAGTGCCTTTCTTGAACAGGTCGGCATGTTTCCTGACCTCATCGGTAGCGACAACGGCCTGATTGCCGTCTGCGTCCAACACGATGGTGTATTTGCCTGAACCGTCTGTGCTCGCATTGTTCATGAGATTGTTCACGGTTGATTGAACCTCATCCGCGCTGGACAATGCTCCACTGTTGATACCGTCAAGGACCGTGGTGAAGATGGCCGTATTGCCCTCGCCGGGGAACAATGCCCGTAAATCAGACAGGTAGGATGTCAGATTCTGCTTCGACTGTTCCGTTTCGGTCTTGAACAATGTCTTGACCTCTTCAGGAGTCAACCCATACAGTTGTTGCAGTTTCTGAATCTCCGACTCCGGGACGCCCATCGCCTTCGCCGTCTCGTAGAACTGTGTTGACAATTCCTGCTGTTTCGCATTCACCTCATCGGTTGACGCGCCGGAAGCAACCAACTGTTCAAGCCAATCGTGACCTGTCGTAGCGAGATTCTGCAAGCTGGTCTGAGCCAACTGTCCAGCCTCGGTCATGTTATTGAACGAGTCTGCGGCACTGTCCCAAACGTTCTGTACACCCAATTCCTTGATGCGCTGGATGGAATCACCCAAACCGTTGTAAATCTGACCATATTCCGTTGCGACACTCAAAGCGTTCTGCTGCGCGGTACGCTGATTGTTGACAATGTCGTTGTACTTCTGCGCGGCACTATTCAACATCTGCTGACGTTGAGATTGAGTCGCAATGGCAATGGAAACCGAATCGGAATCCTCACCCATCTCGATCAAACTCTTCGCATAGCCAGCAGCATGACCATTCGCGACGGAAGTCGCTTCCGCATTATCGATATACTGCTGACGTGCCTTTTCCATTACTGCTATAAGCTTCTTGGCTGCACCAGCTTCATTACCGTAATTCTGCGTCGCGGTAGCCGAATAGGTGCTGTGAGCATCATATGTGGCCTTCAACTGATTCATCATCGAGTTGTAAGCCTTCGTACTGCCGCTCGCAGCCTTGCTCAGGTCAGTGGTCGAAACACCAAGCTTGTCGGCGGCTTCGGCGGTATTCTTGAATCCAGTTGTCCAATCATCCAACCAATTCCAATCAGTCTCAGCATAATTACCGTCCTTGAACGCATCCTGAATCGCGGAAGCGACATTGGATAACGCGCCGGAAGCTTCGGCGGCCGAATCAGGGATCTTACCCAACGCTGTCGCAATATTCTCGGAAGCACGCTCAGTCGCCTGGGCTTTCGCATTGTAATCGGAATACGCTGCGACTGCTGCCGTAATGGCAGGGACGCCCCACGGCCCCGGACTGGGGAGGGGAAGACCGCTT
>OATW01000322.1_pt1 | contig 14852 bp, 8 predicted proteins | sample 1476091 | NCBI WGS metagenome assembly OATW01 (sample SAMEA2579991, study PRJEB22360) | human gut metagenome | biome: human gut; feature: human-associated habitat; material: faeces | place: Denmark | collected 2008/2010 | reverse complement strand
GACGTGGCCCAGCCGCCATGCCAAACTGACGCTGGCGGCTATCCACGATCTTGCCGTCACGGATCACGAATTCGGGCGTATGATACAGTATCTTCAGCACTTCGTCCCGGTAGGACATATCGGAGGATTCGACTAGACCGGTAAGTCCTTCCCAGTCCACGCCGGGTGATTCGATCTCAAAGGCGTGACCGTCCAGGGACATCCGCTTTTCGAGATAGGAGCGGATAGCCGCGGCACGGCGTTCCGACAAACTCCTGTTGATTTTAGAGGAACCCTCCGGGGAAGCCCCGGAAACGACGCGAACCGATCGAATCTGAAAGGCGGTATCAGCCTGAAACGGGGCCAAACAGCGGGAGAACGAGTCCAGGCGGGAACCGTTGCCCAGGAACAAGGAATCCAAACTCGCGTGACCCTGGCGGAAATATACCTTGACGCCAATCGTATCACGCGGTATTGACTCCCGGGCCATCGACGGCCCGGCAGCCAATAGCAAGAAAAATGGTAAGAAAAGTAATTTGTTTCTCATGCAATTAAAAATTTTATAATTCTGGGGGATACACCTGTACAGGCACATGTTATCCCCGTCCATACTTTGGTTACAAACACCTGAAAAACGAAAGAACAGAACAAACAGAACCGGAGCGATTCACTTTTTATCCTTCGTTTTTTAGTGGAATCATTATCTTGTTGATTAATAATAGTTTAAAATTTGCCACTAATACCGCAATATATTATTATTCAATCTATTGCGTGAAATATTTGGTAATAATCAAAAAATACTGTACTTTTGCCCCGCAAAACGAAGGATTTATCGTGTATATATCCATCGGCTCGTCCTTTGATTGTCGGAGAAAAAAGCATCTTTGCGCTTTTTTATTTTCCGATTATGGTAGTAGCTTATTTAAGGGTCAGCACGGGAAGGCAAACGCTGACCAACCAACGACACGAGATTGCGAGGTTTGCCGATAGTAGAAACATGGTAGTGGATTGCTGGGTCACGGAAGTCGTGAGCGGCAGAAAGAAAAGACGCGATCGAAAACTCGGGGAAACGGTAAAGCGGTTAAAAGCCGGGGACACGTTAATCGTGACCGAACTTTCGCGATTAAGCCGTACTCTTACCGATATTATGGTGATTGTGGGGGAACTGCTTGAAAAGGGGGTACACCTGCACAGTACCAAAGATCGCTATTCTTTTGATGATACCATTAACAGCAAGGTGTTATGCTTCGCATTCGGCCTGGTGGCCGAGATCGAGCGTAACCTTATATCCGCTCGCACCAAAGAGGCTCTGGCGGCACGACGGGAGCAAGGCGTAATACTCGGGCGCAGGAAAGGAAGCTATACCAAGCTCCAACGTTTGATTGATGCAGGAGAAGAAATAGTCGGCTTGTTAAACGACGGGCGAAGTATCGCCATGATATGCGAGCGGTACAAGGTTGCGCGAAACACATTCGACCGCTTTAGGGGATTATTTTTACAAGTGTATGTTATAGAGGGAAAACGAAATTACCGTTTCGATCCCGACGTCCGGGTAAACATGTGAAACACCATTCATTAAAAGTTTTTATTCTTTTTATCATCGCGTGTTCAGAAAGAACGGGCCGGATATATTGCCCGCCATACCCAGCCCGTTTTCCCGCCGTTTCCGGCTTCCTTCATCTATAGCTTGAGCCCTTTACCCTGCACTCTTTCCTCCGCGGGATTTGGTCTTACCATAAATATATGTTCACGCGTGAACTGCGTGGCGCCGGGATGCCCAGACGGCGGAGGAACTGCCTCCGTTGCGCATTCCCCGCCTATCCGTTCCGTCCCGCTGCCACTCGGCACACCCGGCGTGCTTTGTACCGTTCTGCCGTCCCTTTGTGCCTGTTCCTGCACGGCTTCGGGCTTGGGTGGAGCCAGCTCCAACTGAATCTTGCGCTCCAATGCCGCGACTTCGGATTTCAACTGCTTCAACTCGTCCTCTTTCTTCCACACACCGCCGATGGTCTGCTGCAAAATCGGAATATCCCGCTCGTATTCGACGTTCTTCTCGCGGTATTGCTCCACGAGCTTGGGTATGCGCTCCAACGCATTGATGAAATTCATCGACGCCGCTTTGGTGTCGGCCATCGCTATCTGTCCGTTGTTGTAGGTGTACTTGAACGCCCCTTCCACGAAGAAACGGTTCTGCTTGACCTCCTTACCGTCTTTCAGGGACGATTCAGTCTTGACGAGAATCGGGAAGCCGTATAGCTCGCCGATACGCATGTACTCGCCACCTGTCGTAGCGTTCTTGGCGATCTCCTGTAAGCGCGTGCCGAGACCCTTATGGTCGGTGGCATCCAACCCGTCGATCCGCAGGGCGTTGAGCTTGCCTCCCTCCTTGTCGGTCTGCACCCGCGCGAGGAACGTCTCGTAGTCTGCCGACATTTTGACGATACAATCTTTGTTGTGGGTAAGCGTCTTGGTGTACTCCTCCAATTTCCACGCAGAGCCGCTTTTGGCCTTGTGGAATGACTTACGCTCGCTTTCCAATGCCGCCACCTTCTTCTCCAATCGCGCCTTGTCGAGCAAGTCCGTATTGCCGGACAAGATAGCCATGTACTCCGAGAAGTTCATGCCCGACTTCTCGTCCATCGCACCCTCGTCGATGGTTCGCGCACCCATCGCACCGCTTTTGAGCTGCGAGATGAACGTCTGCTTGCAGTGCAGCAGGTTGAATTTGTAGCTATCGAGTGATTTTTCGACGGCATAAATGATTACATCGACTTTGTTTCCGGCGAACATCTTGGCGGTCTCGTTGCCTTTGCGTACAGCACGTCCGTTGCGCTGCGCGAGGTCGGAGGGTCGATCGGGTAGGTCAAGGGCATTACTGCCCTCTTCCCCCCTCAGAACCGTACGTGAGGGTTTCCCCTCATACGGCTCAAGCTTTTCTAAGTCTCTGTTCGTGTGCAGAGACCGGCTCATCCTACTTCTTGTTTCCATTGTTTTTACGGGATAATTTGAAACATTCATCATGAACCAACAGATTGCATTTCCGTCCGTCTTGTACGGTCGGCATTACATTCCATGCCTTATGCGTGTCAATCGGTTCACCACATATCGGACATTTCCGACCTTGCTTTTCCCATAGGTAAAGCAGGGATTTACGTCCTTTCAGCGTCACAAGCATCTTTGACTTCATTCTTTTATTGAAGTACAGGCGGCAGTCTGCGTCAAACGGATTCATGTCCCCCTTTATCTGCGTATATTGCAGAAAAGGAAACGAAGATGCCAGTTTCAACAAGGTAAGTTGGTCTTCTTTGCCGTTTGATTTCTTGAACTTAGCCGCAAAAGTCCAGCTGTTCCCTCGGATATTGTGCCAATAGCGGTCTTTTATCCACTGTTTCCCTTTCTTGGAATGACGGCGTTTAGCCCATTGCCACAAGGCGAGAAATATCTGATGGTCGATTCTGTGAAAAAAATCACGTGTCGCCCCATGCTGATAATATGCTCCCCATCCTCGAATTTTAGCATTCAACATCCTGATTAATGATTCCTGCTTGCAACCCTTATGACCTTTTGTCACCTTACGGATATTCTCCATAAAGCGTTTTTCGGCTTTCTTGGTCGGCTTGGTCAATATTTCATTGCCGAATTTGCGGATGTTGAAACCGAGAAAATCGAAACCGTCATGGATATTGGTTATCACCGTCTTTTCTTCTGATAAGGTCAGACCTCTTTCAGACATAAGGTCGGCTACCAATGGCTTGATTTCCTTTTCAAGTGTTTCACGGTTCTCGCAGGTAATTATAAAGTCATCAGCGTAACGGACAAGATTCACCATTGGCGAATATAACTTACCTTTGATTCTAACTCGTTTATATTTCTCTGCAAGGACTTTCTGCAATCCGTCCAATATCATATTGGCAAGCGTGGGAGAGATAATGCCACCTTGTGGCGTTCCCTCCTCTGTCGGGAACATCTGTTTGTTGAAGATATAGCCGCATTTCAACCATTTTCGGAGTATTGCCTTGTCCATAGGGATGTTGGCAAGCAGCCATTCATGGCTGATGTGGTCGAAGCACCCCTTTATGTCACCCTCCAGAATCCATTCGGGAGAATAGCCTTTACGGAGAATGTTATGACACTGCTGCACCGTATCCATACAGCGACGTTCCTTGCGGAAACCGTATGAACGTGTGTCGGCTGTTGTTTCCGACACGGGTTCCAATGCCATAAGGTAGAGTGCTTGCATGGCTCTGTCTTTCAACGTCGGTATTCCCAACGGTCGCAGTTTGCCATTACTCTTCTTGATGTGGACTCTTCTCAACGGCTTCGGCTGGTAGCCTCTGCGTTTGAGTTCGCTTATCGCTTGTGTTTTTGCTTCGGGTTTCTCCCATGTTTCCATGTCCACTCCAGGGGTGTTGCCACCTCCGTTAGAAGTAACTCTCTTTACGGCTAAGGCTTTTGCGTAAAAAGAGTGGGTCAGCGTCCACTGCAAGGCTTTCACCTTGTTGTATCTGCCTTCCTTCTGAGCCTTTACAATTCGTGCTTGTAGCTTTCTGACAGCCAACTCCGCTTTAGTCCAGTCTATTCTGTCCCAAAGTGTTTGCTGATTGTCAGCAGGCGCACACGATGTCTTGTTTTCGTTCATTTGCTTTCCTCCTTTTGAAAGTTCTAAAAGTTAGTTGTAAAGAATCACCATTTGATAACATTCGGTTTGTTTGCCTACCGAATGTCACCACAGAAGTCTGCCCACTTTCGTGTCGGATGATGTCACCCACATCAGCCCGTGATGTCGGTTCAATCCGTATCCGCTCCATTACAGAACGGCATTCGCTTTTTCTGTTATCTTATACCTGCACACCATTCGGCTTTCATTGCTGTCAGCTTACCTGTCATTTTTACATGACAGGAGATATACAGGCTTACCATGTTCCACATAGATAACTAACGGATAGGTTAGGCTCTGTCTCATCCTCCGGCGGTGCTTATATCCGTGTAATCCTACCATGGAAAGGATTAACCGACCGCTTCCCTTTTGGGTAGAGTGTACCAGTATCTTACACTCTTTTACGACATTACGAAGTTTACTAACAGTTCGCTTACGCTAACCATACTATCCAGCCTCGCCACTCTACGGTATGATACTAACCGTACTTGACTTCCCCTCACGGTTCTGTCTTGTCTTGCGAAAGTGTACTTCGTCCCGACCGCTTAATACAACATTAAGGTGCATCGGTCGGTAGGCTACCGCTGACGGAACAGCGGGTTAAAGCTGATACCCGTAAGTATCATTCCAACAATTATCTATGCGACTTCATGTCGCACCCACGGCGTGTCGAGATGATGTACCGCAACGGCTCGTTTCTGCGCATTGACACCCGTTCCGAGCATGGAGGTCGAACCGAAGATCACCCGTACCTTGCCCTCGTTCATCGCATCGATAACGGCCTTGCGCGATTTCTCGTTCTTGCACTCCTGAATGAAGCGAATCTCCGAGGAGGGGATGCCGTAATCCTCGATTAACTTACGCTTGATCTCGCTGTACACGTTCCACTGTCCCGGCTGGAACGTCCCCAAATCCGAGAAGACGAACTGCGTTCCTTTCTGCGCGTCGTACTTGCGGTAGTATTCGGCAATCATGCGGGCGCAGTGGCTCGCCTTGTTGTCGGTATGGTCGTCGTAGTTCGGGTCTATCAGGCGCATATCGAGCGCCATCTTGCGGGCGTAGTCCGTTGCGATCAGCATCTTGGCCTTGTCCTCCGTTTCGGAGAGCGGTGCGCGTCCGAGTATCGTCGCGTCGCCCGATTGTGCAAATTGCATCAGTTTCTCGATGAACTCCTCTTGCTGGGGCGTGGGCGGAATGTTATGGAGTATCTCGTTCTTGTCGGGACGATCCACGCCCACGTCCTCTGCCGTGCGATAATCGGTTATTTCGGAGTAGAACGCCGCCAGCTCCGGCACTTTGATGAAGTAGCGGAAACGTTCTTTCTGCACGATGTTGTTCGTTACCGAAAACTCGAAATCGGTGGATTTTTTGGCGAAGATGGCAGCCCACGCATCGAACGAGTTGATACTCTGCCGCTCCAACTCTTTCGGTCGCAGGTATTTGAACAGCAGGTACAACTCCGTCAGCGAGTTGCTGATGGTCGTGCCCGACAGGAACGTCGCGCCCAAATCCTTGCCCGTGCGTTCCTGTATGGTGCGGATGGCATAGAGCATATTGAGTGCCTTCTGGCTGCCGTCCTGATTGCCCAGCCCCGCCACGCGGTCGTGGCGCGTGTTGAACATCAGATTCTTGAACTGGTGGCTCTCGTCCACGAAGATATGATCGATGCCCATCTGCTTGAAATCCACCACATCGTCCGTGCGCGACTTGATGGCGTAGGCGATCTTTTCGAGCTTCACGGAGAGGTTGATTTTGCGCTTCTCCAATCCCCGCAACATCGCTCTGGAAACATCCTTGCCCTGCCTGCGCAGCACCTCCAAATTCTCTTCCACCGTGTCTAACTCGGCTTGCAGAATGCGCTGCTGCAATTCGGGCGACTGCGGAATCTTGCCGAACTGGTCGTGCGACATGATGACACAATCGTAGTCGTTGTTCTTGATGTTGTTGAAGAACCGCACGCGGTTTTCGGGCGAAAAGTCCTTTTCCGAGGCGTAGAGTATCTTTGCGTTCGGGTAGGCCGTGCGGTAACACTCGGCGATCTCTGCGACGTTGGCTTTCAGTCCTATAATCATCGGCTTGTGCGCCAGTTCCAGCCGCTTCATCTCATGCGCCGCCACGCACATGATAAGCGTCTTTCCCGTGCCACAGGCTAAGTGCAAAGCGCCTTGCCGTCCTTTCGGACGGTAGGTTTCTAAACGCTCGCCACCGAACCGTACGTACACGTCTCCATGTATACGGCTCTCCATGGTTATTTTCAGTCTATTTCCTTCCATGAATCTTACGATAACAATTTTCACATACTGCTACTGTTTTTCTCTGTCTGGCAATCATGAAGCGTTCCCACTCCTGCTTGCCTTTCAGGTCTCTAAGCTTACGGACATGCACCATTCTAAGGTTGTCCTCCTCTCCGCAATATTCACACTCACGGGCTTTCAGCCGAGCCATAAGGCTTGTACTTTCAGTTCCGTGATAACTGGGCATGATGTGCGCATTGTCAATACGCGCGTCTTTTCTCTGCTTAAATCCACCATGATAAATTGTACGTTCTAACATTTCCCCCTTGTTATTCTCATACCGTACTGTAAAGACTTTATTCCGACAATATTTGCGAATTATTTTCCTTACGGTTGATTCATACTTGGATGATAATGTTTTATACATACTCTCTTTCATGTAGTAATAGAAACTATTGAGAATGTTGACATTGTTTGCAATACAGTAGTAGTTATAGATTCCTCGAATTTCCGAGTTATATCGGTTGAGGATTTCAAGGTCATCATTACTACGGAGATATGGACGTGAGGTTGATTCCCATACTTCCTTGCCGTTCCTGATTATTATGCGCATCGCATTATAATCAATCAGTTTCTTTCTCATTACCTCGTAAGGCAGGAGAAGAACCACTTTATGGTCAAGTGAACGAATGGGGATTCCTCTGAAATCCTTTCTTGTCTTGTCCGTACTGCGGACTGTAACGTCAAAGCCGAGAAATTTGGCTGTGTCGTGTGAATTGGTGATTAGCGTCTTTTCGTCCGAAAGTTCCAGTTTCAGCATATCATGCAGAAAGGTTTTGATGTCCCCTTTTGCTGTTACACAGTCCTTTTTACTTCCGATTACGCAAATCAGAAAATCATCGGCATAGCGTACGTACCTCATGCGTTTGAAATTTTCGTCCATGTCAAGAGTTGCAGGAAGTTGTTGCATCTCACGGTGGAGAATGGCTATCTCCTTGCGGAGTACCTCTTTCTTTAACCCATCTGTTTCATTCTTCAGTTTCTTTACACGTTTATCTTTACGGCTTGCAACCCTTTTGTATTCAGGATTGCGCACCCTTGCTTTACCTGTATTGAAAGCATTTATGTAGTTCTGCATAAATTTGTCGAGTTTGTCGAGGTAAATGTTCGCCAAAATCGGACTTATTATGCCTCCCTGCGGAGTTCCGATATAGGTATTTTTGTACTCCCATTGCTCCATGTAGCCTGCTTTCAGGAATTTACGTATCAGTCGCAGGAAACGTTCGTCATTGATTCTTTCGGCAAGGATTTCAATTAAAACATCATGGTTGATGTTGTCAAAGAATCCCTTGATGTCTCCCTCGATAAACCAACGTGTTCCCGTACCTCCCTTTTGTAAGGAAGCCATAGCCGTATGACAGCCACGGCGCGGTCTGAACCCATGCGAACAGTCTTCAAAATGGCCTTCGTAAATAGATTCAAGAATCATCCTCACAATTTCCTGTACAAGTTTGTCCTTAAAGGCAGGGATGCCCAACGGACGTTGCTTTCCATTCTTTTTGGGAATGTAAATTCTGTGTGCAGGACACGGACGGTAACTCTCGTCCTTCAACCGTTCAATGATAGTATGAATGTGCTTTATGCTCATTCCGTCTATGGTCTGCCCGTCCGTGCCTTTCGTGCAGTTGCCTGCATTCTGCGACAACTTCTGATAGGCAAGTGCGTACAGGTTTTCATTGAACAGCAGTCGGTAAAGCCGTTCAAACTTGTAATTAGGATCTTGGCTGTGCCCAGCCAGACTGTTTAATACATTTGTTGAATCTCTCATAATGTCTCACACATCATTCGTTAAACATATTAAATAATAACTCACTGTCTCCCTTCGCCATGTACAAGGCTTTCCCTTGCTCAGACTACTACGGAGACTCTGTTGCCATATAGGATATTCAGGGGCAAATCCCATAGCCTTTCGGCGTTCCTACTTAGACAATCCCCATTTAGACATATAGTAACATAGCTTGATAGATTGTCGGATGCGATTTTCGTCCTTTTCCGCTTATTACGGCTGTTCTGCAATCGGTTTTCGGCTCTCATACTCGAAGTCGGAAAGTAGAAGTATTGCAGCCCGACGTTTGTAACTATCTTCCGTCGGGGTTTACCAACTAACAACTTGGACTGTCGTTCAAACAGTATAGTCTTCATCCTCATATCTATCGTTTCATTTAGACATTCAGTAGCAGTACGATAGTTTACTGACTTATGCCGTTTCCAACATGCGACACTCCCCACCGCCTTTCGGCTAAGTGGATAAGTTGGCTAATGACCGGCGTTGAAAACCCTTACCGGGTAGGTTGCTAATCCTACATTTACTATATGCCCTTATGGGCGCAGGACCTCGTGGTCGCAGATGCCGCCGCCGTTCTGCTTCAACATCCAGATACAATCTTTCTGGCTTTGGTACACGTCCTTGATTCCGAACCGTCGGTCGAGGGCTTTCAGGTCGAGGTCGGGAAAGGTTTGGTGCGAGCCGTCGTACTGCGGGCGCACGAAGCAGTTGAACTTGCGGTTATACATATCCGTCAGCCGCTTCTGGAAATCCGGCGACTGCTCCGCGAGCCACTCCACGAATCCGTTACGTATCTCGTCTATCTTGGCGTTGGCGAGCTGTATGCCCTCGCTGTCGCGCACCTTGATGTCGCCTCCGTGCTCATCCTTGCCGATGCTCTTGGTCATGTCGGGCACGGTGTTCACGAGGGCGTGTTTCAGCAGGGCGATACCGTCGTAGCTGCGGTAATACCCCTTGACACAGAATTGGTCGAGAATCTTGGCGTTCTTCACGCCGCATTTGACGGCGTAGTCGTCCATGCTCTCCGAGAAACCGACACTTACTTTCGTGTCGAACAGATAAGAGGCGTATGCCGAGTAGATACCCGTCGGAATCCACCGCTCGCCGAGGTTGAAATCCAGCTCGTCGAACGTAATCGGGCGCGGCGCGGCCTCCTGCAAGGCGGCGAGAGCTTCCTTTTCGCGCTCGCCGTGCGGGTTCCCGGCCATCCATGCCTCGATGCGCTCCGCCTTGTCCACTACGTTGCCCGCAATGAAGCGGTCTTTGATTTCGTAACCACCGGAGAGCGGATTGTAGAAGATGCGCCCTTTCAGCTCGTCGATCAGCTCCTCGCGGCTGTTGTCCGAAAGGGATTCCATGTAGTCGAAGTTCACACCGCCGTAGCGGTTGAGCGAGGCCGAGAGAGCCTCTTCGGGCGTATCGACGTGCGTAATCCCGTTAAGCGCGAACGCTACGGGATGGTCGAAGATGTCGGCCTTGACGAACTGTCCGTTCTCCGCCCGTTCGAGGGCGAGGATGTCGCGCCCCGACGTATCCATCATCAGGAGTTTGACGTTCGCTTTGGCGTTCAGATTACCGTAACGGGCAACGAACTTGTCGTAACAGGTGTTCAACGCCTCGCGCTGCGCCGATCCTTCATCGTGATACTCCGCCTCGTAAGCGTAGAGCCGCTCGTAAGCGTCGCGCACGGGAATGTAGGCTGCAATTTTTTCCCGCTGTTCCTTTCCCAGATCAAGCGGGTGGAACGTCGCCCCGTAGCGGGTAACGTCTTTCAGGTAGCCGATCTGATAACGTGCCCCGACGGTGTTTACCTTGACGAACGATCCCTCACGGTGGTGCGGTTCCAGCAATCCGTCGAACAGGCGGGGCTTCATCTCCTCCTCGTGTCTGCGCTGCCGCTCTTCCGCCGTGAGCCTCGCTTCATCTTCGCGGATCTGCCGCTCGACGTCAGCGATACGGCGGTTCATATCTGCCCCGGCAGCGTTTTCGACGGAATAGGCGGGACGCGCTGCGGTTTCGGTGGAGGTTTGCGCCGTCTGTTCCGCTTGGATGGTTGTCACCGTTGCTTGTGTCGGCGTATCGAACAGGGACGGTTGACGCGGCTGCGCCAGCTTGGGACGGTTGCTTCGTCGGCGGAGCTTCCCGCCCGTCTGGGCAATACGTCTTTCCTCCGCCGTGAAGCCGAACAGATCGTAGAGGCTCATGACCGGAGGCTCGATTTCGGGCTTCTCCTCTTTGGGAGGTACGGCAGTCCGTTCCGCTTCCTGCCGAATCACGGCGGGCGGGGGGGTGCTCCCTTCCGCAGTTGCGAATCACGGCGGTCGGCGGTTGCACCGTCTCTTGGACGACGGTCGCCTCCTCGAAATCGGTTGCCTTTGGCGGTCGTTCCTCCCACAACCGTTGCTCTTTTTCCTTTGCCCATGCCCCGAAAGCGGCCAAATCTTCCGCCGTCGGCTCCGTGCGCAGGGGCGTGTCGGTCGTTTGGGCTTTCGCCTGCTGCTCTTGCAACCGTGCATCCCGTATGCCGCCGGAGTAGAGCCGCATAACCAACCTTGCGTGCAAATCGTCGTCGAGCAACTCGCGCAACTGCGTGGCGATACCTTCTACACCTCCGTCATGCCGATAGACCATTGCGGGCTTGCCATAGGGGTCGGTGTCTAACTTCGCGCTTGTATGGATGATTTGGTCTTTGTGTTCGATAAAATAACGGTTGGTACTTACGCCGTTCTGCATTCCCGTTTGGATAAACAGCTTTTCGTCCTCTGTCAGCCCCTCCCTGCGGGTATCTTTTTGCAGGACGACGAGGTCGCTGCTGACTTCCGTTCCGGCATGGTCGGCAAAGAGGTTGTTCGGCAGGCGGATCGCGGAGACGAGGTGCGCCCCTTTGAGCATTTCGAGCCTGACCGCTTCGTTGCGCGTGGCGTTCATCACGCCCTGCGAGGTGATGAACGCCACGATGCCGCCGTCGCGGACGGCATCCAGCCCTTTGAGGAAAAAGTAATTATGGATGGCTTTCGCGGCATTACGGCGACCGACCGATTCGCTTGCGGAGAAGGCCGGATCGAACACCGCCACGTCTCCGAACGGGATGTTGGAGACCGCCGCGTCGAAATAGTCGTTGAAAGGTTTCTCGATACGCTCGAAACCCTCCGCCCGCACTTTTTTGTCGGGGTAGAGGCAGGAGAGGATTTTACCCGTCAGCAGGTCTTTCTCGAAGGCCATGACATCGGTATCGGCATCCTTTCGGATGAACGCCTCGACAAACGCGCCGTGTCCTGCGGATGGTTCCAGCAGGCGACGCGGGCGCACGTTGTAATCGTGCAGCACGTCGGCCAACGCCTCCGTTACCGCCGACGGGGTATAGAATGCCGTCAGCACGGAGCTTTTCAGGCTGTCGATATAACGCTTGTATTCATTTTCGTTCGCGCTGTTCTCGCGGATCAGGCGGTGCAGCTCCACCGTCAGCGGGAAAAGTTCGAGGTCGGATTTCGCCCACTGGACGGCATCGGTCAGCGTGGCGGCGGGATTGAGAATACATTTCAACCCGCCGAACACTCAAACTCCCTCTCTTCGGGAGTGGCTGCCCGTCCTGCCTTGCCCAACTCGAAAACCGTCCGTATCGCCTCGATATTGTCACGCAGCTTGGCTTTACGGTTAAATGCCATTCTCCTCGATACAGATTAGAACAGCACCCGCAAGCTCCGTGTAAAGCTGCTTGTATTCGGGCGAGTAGGCGAAGTCGTCCGAAAGCGGGTATTGCGTGAAAATGCCCTCCATGTAGGGCAGCAGTTTGAGTGCGACGGCGGGAGCCTCGCTTTGGGGGATTTCGTCCGAGCACTCATTCCAGAGCACTTCGACGAGCGTGTCGTACTTGGAGAAATGCAGCCCTTCCAGAAGGGAGGCCATTGCCAGCTCGTGCGCCCCTTCGGGCGTGTAGCCCTCGCGCCGTGCCTGCTCGAACACATCGGCAGCATGGGCGGCACGCTCCTCGATGAAGGCCGTGTCGTGCGCCTTGTCGGGATGGTTCTCTTTAAGATAGGATAACAGGTAAAGCCCGTAATAGGACAGTTCCGCAGGCTTGTTTGTATTATTCATAATTACTGTGGATTTAGTGGATTTTATTACTAATTTTGTAATCGAACTAATTTATTCGATTATGAAGGTTATTGCATTAGAGGGAGATTCCAATAGTGGAAAAACCCAAACATTGAATCTTGTCTATACGCTTTTGATACAAGCGGGATATACACAGGTCTCCGGTGCTTTTCAAGATTTAAGCAACAATGATTGTTCAGATGTTTTTCGAGGTTTCGGGAAAACTGTCGGTATTGTAACACAAGGCGATTACGCAATCGGCACGTGTTCCGTTAAAAACCATCTTGCCCATTTACAATCATTCGGTTGTGATGTGGCTGTTTGTGCCTGCACAATCGGTACAAGTAAACAAAAAATTAAAGACGCGATAATGGCATATCCATCTCATTATTTCGAGCCTAAACTTAAAAGCAGTTCTGTTTCATTAGAACGAATAGACAATTTTCATTGTGCTAACAAAATAATGGGTATGATCTGACGAAAAAGGCACTCGACGTCCCCGCCGAGTGCCACCCACTAAATCCACAGCAAATAAACCGGTATCGACCGTCGAAACGGCAGAACAATTTACGCTTGTGAATTCGTGGGTAAAGGTACGCATTATTTTCTTCTTTTCGTGGATTTTCCCGTTTTGTCGGCCTCCGGGAACTCGAAAACGGTATTGAATTCCCCATCAAAGGCCACAGCAGCCGAGAATTTCTTACCCTGCTTGCTGTTGAAGCCCTTGATTACTCCGGTGCCGCCTTTGGTCAGCAGTTCCGTAATCTCCGCGTCGGAAAGCGTCTTTCCGGCTTTCACGCGAAACACGGGAAGCCCGCACGCGGCATTGTCGCAGCGCACGACCTTGCCGAAGAACTGCATCCGTCCCGTCTTGCACTTGGGACAGGGACACTCCGATCCCTTGTGCGTGAAAAGTTTATCCGAGGCGAGCAGTTCGGTGGTAATCTGCTTGGTGTAGATCTCGATGGCCTCACGGAACGTCCCGTCACGCATCTCGCCCCGCTCAATCTTGGCGAGCGCGGCCTCCCACTCCCCCGTCATACGCACGTCGGCAATGCGCATTGTCTTGACGACCGAATAGAGAGCCAGTCCCTTTTCCGTCGGCACAAGCGATTTTTTCTGACGCACCATGTATTCCCGTGAAAAAAGAGTTTCGATTATGGCCGCACGGGTGGCCGGAGTGCCGATGCCGCACTCTTTGAGCGATTGCCGCAACTCTTCATCCTCGATCTCCTTGCCTACGGTCTCCATCGCCGCCAGCAGCGTCGCTTCGGTATGCAGCGGTTTGGGCTTGGTCTTACCCTCGGTCATCGAACAGGCAGCGACAGACAGTTCTTCGCCCTCCGTCCATTCGGGCAGCACGGTATCTTCCGTCTCCTCGTTATACACGCCGCGCCAGCCCGACTGACGGACGATTGCTCCTTTCACGGTGTATTCCACGCCTCCGCACTCCGCCACGACGGTAGTAACGTCCTTGACGCACTTTTCGGAAAAGGCTTCGAGCATACGTCCGACAATCATGTCGTAAAGGGTCTGCTCGTCAGGCAGCAGGTTTTTAGGCTTCATGCCTGTAATAAGCAGTGCATGGTGGTCGGTAACTTTCGCCGCGTCCACGCTCCGGCGCGTAAGCTCTCCCGCGAGGGCGAGGCGGCCGCTCCACGTCGGGTTGCTTTTGAGCGTGAGCAGCAAAGCCGGAATCTCCGTGAAGACATCTTCGGGAATGTAGAGGCTGCCCGTGCGGGGATAGGTGACCAGCTTTGCCTCGTAGAGCTTCTGGGCGAGGGAGAGCGTCTTCTCCGCCGTGAAGCCGTGCTTGGCGTTCGCCTCCTTTTGCAGTGTCGTCAGGTCGTACAGCAGGGGCGTGTCCTGCACGCTCTCCTTGCACTCGACCTTCGTGATTCTCACCCTGCCTTGCTCTTTGAGCGTCCCGTAAGCCTCCGTTGCGGGTTGTTTCTCCTTCCATTTCTTGCAGGAGGAGAATTTCACCACCCCGCCATCCGCTACACCGGCAGTCGAGAAATGCGCCTGCCATAGAGTTTCG
>OATW01000319.1_pt1 | contig 14870 bp, 8 predicted proteins | sample 1476091 | NCBI WGS metagenome assembly OATW01 (sample SAMEA2579991, study PRJEB22360) | human gut metagenome | biome: human gut; feature: human-associated habitat; material: faeces | place: Denmark | collected 2008/2010 | reverse complement strand
CGTCCTCGGTCCCCGTGGCCCCGGGGGGCGCCTACCGCCGCCGTTCATGACGAGATTCAGAAGTATGTGGACAAGGCGAACGCGACGGTTTCGCGCGCCGAATCCGTGCGTAAGTTCGTGGTGCTGGATGCGCAGTTCACGCAGGAGAACAAGTGCCTGACGCCGTCGCTGAAGGTGGTGCGTCCGGCAGTGAACCGCGTGTTCGCCGACGTGATCGACCAGCAGCTGTACGCCGGCAAGCGCTGAGCCGCACATAGGTAAACAAAAACAGCACGGCGGGGAACGCTGCGTACAAAAGTACGTCAACTTCCCCGCCGTGCTGTTTTTTAAGCGCACCCCGTATCGCTGAGATAACGCGTGCGGTAACAGTGCGGCAGGAAACGCCGGCGTACGAAGGTACGTCAAGTTTCCTGCCGTGCTGTTAACGCTCCGTTATTTCAGTGACGGTTGTTGAGGCGGTGGTACATTTCGCTCAGCTCCAGCTCCTTCTCGAACTGGCGGGCGTTGGTGTTCTCGTCGATGACGGCGAGTTCGACGCCGGCGATGCGGGCGAAGTCCTCCCAAGCCTCACGACCGACGGACGTGGTCATGCAGGTGTGGTGGGAGCCACCGGCGGTGATCCAGCACTGCACGGCGGTCTTCAGGTCCGGCTTCGGCTTCCACACGGCGCGGGCGCACGGCAGGTTCTTCAGGGAGCCCTGCGGTTCGACGATGGTGACCTCGTCCATGAGCAGGCGGAAGCGTTCGCGCTCGTCGGCCATGGAGACCACGACGGCGTCGGCCGGCTTGCCGGAGAACACCAGACGGACCGGGTCGGACTTGCCGCCGATGCCCAGCGGGTAGATGGCCAGCTTCGGCTTGGCGATGGTGCCGATGGACGGGGAGACTTCCAGCATGTGGGAGCCCATGTCGAACTCGTTGCCCGGCACGAAGTTGTAGGAGTAGTCCTCCATCAGGGAGGCGCCACCCTCAAGGCCGTAGCCCATCACGGCGCCGATGCGCACCAGCACGGAGGTCTTCCAATCGCCTTCGGCGGAGAAGCCCCAGCCGTACTCGGACGGGAAGCGCTGCGGGCCGACGCCCGGCAGCTGCGGCAGGGTGCCGAGGTCTTCGAAGTTGTCGACGCCGGCGGTGCAACCGTTCTCACGCATCATGTTGACCATGGCGGCCTCTTCCTTGGCTGCGATGAACAGCTCATCGTAGCGGGAATCAAGCAGCTCGGGGGCCACGTCGTACTTGGCCTTGTAGTCTTCGATGAGGTCCTTGACCTGGCTGTCCTTGACCTTCTCGTAGGCGGCGACGAGGTCGTTGACGGCCCAGGTGTTGATCGAAGCGCCGAACACGCGTTCGGCTTCGGTCTTGTCGCCTTCGGTGACGGCCACGTTGCGCATGTTGTCGCCCCAACGCATGACCTTCATGTTCTGGGAGGCATCCCAGCCGGCGCAGGCGCGAGCCCAGGTGCCGACCTTTTCGGCGACTTCCGGATCGGTGTAGTGGCCGACGACGATCTTGCGCGGAATGCCGAGACGGGACACGATGTAGCCGAACTCACGGTCGCCGTGGGCGGCCTGGTTCAGGTTCATGAAGTCCATGTCGATGGTCTCCCACGGGATTTCCTTGTGGTGCTGGGTGGCCAGCTGCAGCAGCGGCTTGGTCAGCACTTCGAGGCCGCGGATCCACATCTTGGCCGGGGAGAAGGTGTGGCACCAGGTGATCACGCCGATGACGTTCGGGTTGGCGGAGGCTTCGGTCATGAAGGCCTTGACGCCGTCGGAGGACTTCAGGGTCGGCTTGAGCACGATCTTGGCCGGAATCTTGCCGGTCGCGTTGAGGAAGTCGACCATCTCGCCGGTCTGCTGGGCCACCTGGCGCAGCGCCTCCTCGCCGTAGAGGTCCTGCGATCCGACGCCGAACCAGATTTCCTTGCCTTCAAATGGGTTTTCCATTGCCATGTTGGATTATTCCTTACTTCGTTGTTGGGTTTGTCGTTTCAGTTTCCGTCGCGTCAGTGCTGGCCGTAGACGTTGGTGTAGCGGTCGTTAAGGCTATCGATGTCTTCCTGGGAGATCGGGATGATGTCGCCGAGCTGCTTGGCGGCCCACATGGTGTGCGCCACCTCTTCGGTCATGGCGGCTGCCTTGACGGCGGCCTCCGCATCCTTGCCGATGGTGAACGGACCATGGTTCTGCATGAGCACGGCCGGGGACTTCGGATACTTCTTCAGGGTCTCGACCACGCCTTCGCCGATGGCTTCGGAGCCGATGAGGCGGAACGGGCCGACCGGCACCGGGCCGCCGAACTCGTCGCCCATCATGGTCAGGCCGCACGGGATGTTCTGACCGGTGGCCGCCCATGCGGTGGCGTAGGTGGAGTGGGTGTGCACCACGCCGTACACGTCGGGCATGTGACGGTAGATGTACGCGTGGGACGCGGTGTCGGAGCTCGGCGCTTCGGCACCGTCGACCACGTTGCCGTCGAGGTCGCACACGACCATCGAGCTCGGGGTGAGGTACTCGTAGCGCAGTCCGGACGGCTTGATGACCATCAGATCGGCGGTGTGCAGACGCTGCGAGACGTTGCCTGCGGTCCACACCACCAGATTCCACTTGATGAGCTGCTCGTGCAGGGTGGCGACCACTTCGCGCACCTGCTTGACCTCAGCTCGTACTTCCGGGCCGTAATCAGCCAACGTTGCCATATTATGTTCCTTTCGTCAGGCTTGCTGTTGTTACGATGGACGGTTATTTGGTTTCCAGCGGGATGCTTTCGATGGCGGCATGCTCGATCGGCAGCCCCTTGCGGAAGCGGTCGAAGAAGGCTTCGAAGCCGGCCACGTCGTTGGCGTCCGGCGCTTCCGTGGTGGAGGCCGCGTCGGCGAAGACGCGGGTGTCGAGGTAGTCGGCGAGCGGCTGGTCGGCGTGCCACAGATAGTCGGCGAGCACGGCCATGCCCCACGCTCCGCCTTCGGCGGCGGTGGCCATGACCTTGATCGGGGTGTCGAATGCGGCGGCGAGGATCTTCTGCGCGACCTTCGGCGTGGTGAAGATGCCACCGTGGCCGACGAGCGAGTCGACGGCGACGCCTTCGTCCTTGGTCATCACATCCATGCCGATCTTGACCGGCGAGAAGGCGCTAAACAGCTGGGTTCTCATGAAGTTGCCGAGGCTCATGCGCGCCTCCGGGCTGCGGGCGAACAGCGGTCGGCCTTCCGGCAGGCCAGCCAGGAATTCGCCGGAGCGGAACGGATAGTTGAGCAGACCACCGCAGTCGGCGTCGACATCGTCCGCGATCGCGGCGCGGAACAGCGTGCCGTACAGCGTGCCGGCATCGACCGGCTGGCCGATCGCGGCGGCAAACTGTCCGAACAGGCCGACCCAGGCGTTGAGATCGGAAGTGAAGTTGTTGGCGTGGCTCATGCCGGCCAGGTCGCCGGCTGGGGTGGTGACGAGGTCGACTTCCGGATGCAGGCGCGCCAGCTTGTGCTCGAGCACGACCATGGCGAAAATCGAAGTGCCGGCGGAGACGTTGCCGGTGCGCACGCGCACGGAGTTGGTGGCGACCATGCCGGTGCCCGCGTCGCCTTCCGGCGGGGCGAGGACGACGCCCGGCTGAAGGGTGCCGGTCGGGTCGAGCAGTTTGGCGCCTTCGGCGGTGAGCGTGCCGGCCGGGGTGCCCGCCACGAGCGGCTTCGGCAACAGGTCGGCGAGCTTCCACGGCTGGGCGGCGACTTCCGGCAGCGCGTTGAATTTCTCGATGAATTCGGTTTCGTAGGCGTGGGTGGTCGGATCGATCGGGAACATGCCGGAGGCGTCGCCCACGCCGAGCACCTTCTCGCCGGTGAGCTTCCAGTGCACGTAGCCGGCGAGTGTGGTGATGTAGTCCACCTTGGAGACGTGCTCCTCGTGGTTGAGCACTGCCTGGTAGAGGTGTGCCACGGACCAGCGTTCCGGAATGTTGTACTGGAACAGCTCGGAAAGCTTCTCGTGGGCTTCGTGGGTGTTGGTGTTCTGCCAGGTGCGGAACGGCACGAGCAGTTCGCCGGACTCGTCGAAGGCGAGGTAGCCGTGCATCATGGCGGAGAAGCCGATGTGCCCCACGTGGGTCAACCGTTCGCCATAGGCGGTCTCGACGTCGCCGGCCATCCGGGCGTATGCGGTCTGCAAACCCTTCCAGATTTCCTCCTGGGTGTAGCTCCACAGCCCGTCCTCGAGATGGCTGGCCCACTCATAGTCGCCCGCCGCGATGGTGTGGTAGGCGTCATCGATGAGCACCGCCTTGATGCGGGTGGAGCCGAACTCGATGCCCAGGCTCGTCTTGCCTGCGCGGATCTTCTCGGCGGTCACTGCGACCTGCTCTTGCGTCATAGTTCACGAACTCCTTGCGTCCGAGCGCCTCGCAACCACTCTGTCAACTGAATGTTAGCGCTCACTGTTAACGCTCACTATTGTAGGCACAAACCCGTGACGCACCAAATCCGACGTGTCATCGGAGCAATGAATATATAAACAAATCGAGAAGAAGCAGCGCCTTAGCGACGGCGGACAGGACCCAGGGAGCTGCGGTTGACCATCTGCGCCGACACCAGTCCGACGCCATGCTGCGATGATCCGAAGGAGTTCTCCTCCCCCGCGCCCAGCAGGTACAGCGTCTCGCGCATGGCGGCGACACCCAGCTGCTCAAAGCCGGGGCGGACCGTGGTCAGCGGCGGGAACATATTGTCCATGGCAGGCATGTCGTCGAAACCCACCAGGCTCACATCCTGCGGAATGCGCACGCCATGCTCATGCAGCGCGCGGGCCACACCCACGGCCTGGCTGTCGTTGGCGCAGACCATGCATGTCGGCAGATTGCCGCCGGTGCGGCCGATGTTGTCGAGGATGTGGTTCATCTTGCCGTACGCTTCAGAGGATTCCCAGGTCTCACACTGCACCGTCACGGAATTGACCGCATTGGCCGCGCATAGCTTGTTCCATGCCAGCAGGCGCGTCGCCGCGTCGCGCCACTCCTTGGGACCGGCGAAATACAGCACCGAACGGTGCCCGTATTCCACGACTAGATGCATCACGTCGGCCATCGCGGACCATTGGTCCATGCCGACGACGGATACGCGGCGGCGGTCGGCGGACTCCATCAGCCGCAGGCCGTCCTGCACGCCGATGCCACCGTGCGTGGATGTGACGATCACACGAGGCTGCGCGATCCGCGTCCGGCATGCCGCGGAAAACATGACATCGGTGGGCGTGAGGAAGATGAACGCATCGACGTTCATCTCGTCGAAGCTGCGGCACAGGTCGTCGAATTCCTCCTGCGAGCACAGCGCCTCATGCACCATGCTCACCGTCACGAACAGGCCATGCTGGCGGGCCATCGTCTCAATCGCGGAAATCGTGGAGATCGGGCCATAGAAATGCTGGCCGCCGGCGATCAGGCCGATGGTGCGGGACCGGTGCGAGGCGAGCGCGCGGGCGGAGTTGCTGGGACGGTATCCGAGCTGGTCGATGGCCTTCTGCACCTTCTCGCGGGTGGCGTCGGAGACGTCCGGCGAATGGTTGATGACGCGCGAGACCGTCTGGTGGCTCACACCAGCCAGCTTCGCCACTTCGAACATCGAAGGACGCTTATTGCCCGCATTGCGTTTGCCTGCCATGCCCCGTCGCCTTTCGCACACAACTGTTGGTACGTTCGCCTATTGTACACGCAACTTCAGTTAGCGCTAACAACCCTCATGCTCCAAGGATGCGGCACACTGCGCGCAGGCTACCGCACGGCCGCCAAAGCACGCAGACGCGCCGCGAAGTTGGGCCAATCGGTGCGCATGGCGGTCAGCAGCTTGCGGTTGGGCACGTCATCGACCGGCACCCATTCGATCTCCATGCTTTCGTCGTCGTTGGCCTTGGGCTCGACGCGATGCCCCGGCTTTTCGAAGGCGAACACCGTGGTGTACGACCATGGGCCGTGGTCCTCGCAGTACGATCCGACCACGTCGATGTCCTCCGGCGTGATGTTGGCTTCCTCGTACGATTCGCGCAGTGCGCCCTCGATCGGGCTTTCGCCATCGGCGGTGGCACCGCCGGGAATGCCCCACGTGCCGCCTTCCGCGCTCCATACCGCGCGGTGCTGCATGACGACGTGCGTCACCTCACCGGTCGTCTCGCTGCGGCGGGCCAAGAGCACGCCGGACGCGCCGTTCGTACCCCAATGCTTGCGGCCGCAGGCGCAGTCGACCCAGCCGTCTCCCGGCTGGTGCACGTTCTCCTTGGGCGGCAGCGGCTTCGCGGCACCCGTTTTCGCATCATATTCGACGTCCGGCGCGAGGTCGGAGCGCGTGACGTTCCACAGATCGGTCCATTCGACGCCCAATTGCGCCGCCAGACGGCGCGCCAACGGCAGGCTCAGGCCGATGATGCCGTGCGGGTCGCCGTCGATGCCGTCGATGAACGCGCCGCCGAAACCTTCCAAAGTGAACGATCCGGCCACTTCCAGCGGCTCGCCGGTGGCGATGTAGCGTTCGATATCCAGGTCGGAATATTCGCAGAAGTGCAGGGTCGCTTTGCTGGCGCCGCGCACCATGCGGCCCGACGCGAAGTCGATGAGGCAATGGCCGGTCCACAGCTCGCCGGTGGCACCGCGCATGGCACGCAGCCGTTCGCGCGCTACCTCTTCGCTATGCGGCTTGCCGTAGCATTCGCCGTCCAGCAGGAACATGGAATCGCAGCCGAGAATCAGCGGGCCGGCCTTCGAACGGGTCAGGCTTGGACGGCCATCCACGAAATCGGCGATCGGCTCGGCGACGGTGGGAATGGCGATGCCGGAGAAATCGCGGGTCTTCGTCTCGTCGGCGGACTGCGCGCTGTCCGTGCGTGCGGCTGTGCCCGCCGAGGATGCGTCGCGATCGTCTGCTGCCCGGAGCGGGAAGCCGACCACGCGCTCCCCGCGCGCGTGCGCCGCGGTATCGGCGATGTTGCGATACGCCTGGTGCACGGCCTCGGCCTTCGCCGTGGCGAGAATCATCACACGCTGTTCGACGCTCAGGTCGTTCACGGTGACGCCAAGCGCGGCCGCCTCGCGTTCAAGCGCGGCAGGCTCGTCGACGTGCGAGACACGGATGGTCGGGCAGATGCCGGCGGAGAACAGCACGTCACGGCGTGGACGGGACTGGGAGGCGAGAATCAGCGGGATGCTCATGCGCGTTCCACCTGCACACCCTTGGTGTCGACCGCGAGATGCAGCACACGCCAATGGCCGGATGCCAGCTCTTCGGCGGCGATCCGTTCGAGTTCCTCGTGGGCGTCGCCATGGTGCAGCACCAGCACGCATGGGCCGGCGCCGGACACGGTGGAGGCGAAGCCGTGGGAGCGCATCTTCTCGATCAGCGCCCAAGACGGCTCCATCAGCGAGGCGCGGTACGGCTGATGCAGGCGGTCCTGCGTGGCCGCGAACAGCAGTGCGTTGGCGTTCTGACGCGAGCCGGAGGCCAGCATCGCGGGGTTCATGGCGGCCGGCAGCAGGCTCACACGGGAGACGTTGTGCACGGCGTCCTTGAACGGAATCTCAGTCGGCAACGCCTGACGGGCCTTTTCGGTGGACAGCTCGTAGTCCGGCACGAACACGGCCGCGGTCAGATCGTCCGCCACGCGGTAATTGATGGTGTGGAAGCCGTTGTGCATCGGCTCCCCCCCCCGGGGCCGGCACGGAGCCCACGTTCCGCCTGCATGCTCGCCGCCTGGAATCGGCACGGATCCGACACCTTCCGCGGTCTCCATGTCCCAGGACATGGTCAGGCCGCCGTACACGGCCGGGGCCACGTTGTCCGGATGGCCTTCGATGGCGGCGGCCAGCTCGAACACGGCGTCGCGGTTGAGGTCGTCGTCCTGCGCGAAGGCTGCCGCGGCGGCGATGCCGGCGACGATGGCCTCGGCGGAGGAGCCCATGCCTCGCGCCTGCGGGATGTTGTTGTGCGCCTGCAGGATGAATCCGACGCGTCCCAGGCCGAAGGTCTGGCATGCGCGGCGGAACGTGGAGACCACCAGGTGCGTCTCGTCACGTGGCAGGGTGTCCTCGCCCTCGCCTTCGATCATCACCTGCGCCGCGGTGTTCACCGGGTCGGCGCTCAGCGTGAATTCAAGCTCGTCATGGTAATCCAAAGCCAAACCGACCGTATCGAAACCGGAGCCAAGATTGGCGCTGGTGGCCGGAACCTTCACACGCACCTTGCGGGTAACTGGAGTCATCTCTCGTCGTCCTTCGTCACATCTTCATTACAAATCAAGCACCGTATACCGTGGCAGTGCCAGAGTCAAATTTCAGGGGGAACCGCACCCATGTATCGTATTCGGGCCCATGATGGCGGCTTGGCATGGCTTGCATGCCAATCTCATCATGGGCCCGAATCGCATCCAATATCAGTTCAGCACGCGCAGGATCGACGGCTCTCCGCACACGCAATCCAGCTCGCACACGTCCTTGACGGTTTCGCGCAGGGTGAGCTCGTCGGTCATGTGGGTGACCAGACGCAGCTGCTGCAGTTCGCCATCGTAGCCCGGATCCTTCAGCGTCGGCTTCAAATCCTGGTTCACGCCGTTGATGGACACGCCATGGTCGGCGAACTTGGCTGCGATCGCGGCGAGCACGCCCGGATTGTCGTGAATCACGAAGCGGACCGCGAACTCGGCCTTGGACGCCTCGATCGGAGCCTTCTTCAGATCCTTGTACAGCGGGATGGACGGACCGGTGCAGCCCTGTGCGATATGGCGGGCTTCGGTGACCACGTCGCCGACGACCGCGGAGGCGGTCGGAGCGCCGCCTGCGCCGCGGCCGTAGAACATGAGGTCGTCCGCGGCTTCGGCCTTGACGAACACGGCGTTGAAGGAACCGTGCACGGAGGCCAGCGGATGGGTATTGGAGATCAGTGCCGGGTAGACGCGCGCGGACACGCCGGCATCGGTGTTCTCCACGACGGCGAGCAGCTTGATCACCTTGTTTTCCGCGGTGGCGGCGGCGATGTCGTCGGCGGTGATCTTGGTGATGCCTTCGACGGACACGTCGTCGATGGTCACGGAGGTGTGGAAGCCGAGGGTGGCCATGATGGCGGCCTTGTTGGCCGCGTCGTAACCCTCGATGTCGCCGGTCGGATCGGCTTCGGCGTAACCCTTGGCCTGTGCGTCCTTGAGCACGTCATCGAAATCGAGACCCTTGGTGGTCATCTCGTCGAGGATGTAGTTGGTGGTGCCGTTGACGATGCCGAGCATGCTCGTCACCTTGTCTCCGACGAGGGATTCGCGCAGCGGCTTGAGGAACGGGATGGCGCCGCCCACGGAGGCTTCGAAGTAGATGTCGACGCCCTTGGCTTCGGCGGCCGCGTAGATCTCCGGACCGTACTTGGCCAGCAGCGCCTTGTTGGCGGTGACCACGGAGGCGCCGGATTCGATGGCGGCAAGCACGAACTTGCGTGCCACGCCGGTGCCGCCGATCAGCTCGATGACGATATCGGAATTGGTGGCCACGCTCATGGTGTCGGTGGTCACGATGGCCTTGTCGATCCACGGGAACGGATCGGTTTCCGCCGGGTCAAGGCAGGCGACGCCGGTCAGTTCGATCGGGCGGCCGATACGTGCGGCAAGCTCGTCCTTCTGCTCGACCAGCAGGCGTGCAGTCTGGGAACCGACGGTACCTGCGCCCAGCAATCCAACGCGAATCGGCGCAACATCTTCCTGTGCCAAGGCATCCTCCCTTGAATGTGAAGTATTGGTGTGACCTTGCTTATTGTACGGTCTCAATATGACGTAAGGCCGCGGAATATCAAGAAAATGGACGGTTTCCGAAGCTTTCCCCGCAAGGAAGCCCGAAAACCGTCCATACCGTGAGACGCAATCGTGGACTATTCGCTGACGTCCCAGCCCAGCAGATCGTCGATCGTCTGCCGGCGGATCATGACGTGCGCACCGGCCTCGCCGACGCCGACCACGGCGGGAATCAGCGCCTGGTTGTAGTTGCTGGCCATCGTGCGGCCGTATGCGCCGGTGACCGGCACCGCGAGGATGTCGCCACGCTTGATGTCGGCGGGCAGCCGCACCTCGTTGACGACGATGTCGCCCGATTCGCAGTGCATGCCGACCACGCGGCACAGCTTGGTCTGCTCGCTTCCCTTGCGGTTGGCCAGACGCGCGGTGTAGTCGGAGCCGTACAGCGCCGGACGGATGTTGTCGCTCATGCCGCCATCCACGGACACGTACACACGTTCCGTCACCGGATTGCCTGACTTGTCCTTCGCCTCGCCGGAAAGCTCGACCGGCTTGACGGTGCCCACGCGGTACAGCGTGACGCCGGTGGGGGCCACCGTCCAGCGGCCTGGCTCGAAGGAGATGACCGGGGCCGGCATGCCGAGCGCGCGGTTCACGGTGCTGACCGCGTCGGCGAGCCTGCCGAGCTCCACGTCGATGTCCATGGAATCCTCACCGTCGGTGTAGGCCACGGAATAGCCACCGCCCAGATCAACCTCCGGCAGGGTGTACGCATCGGTGGCGTAGAAGGTCTTGCGCAGCAGCATCATGCGCTTGGCCGCCTGGATGAAAGCGTCCGCGTCATGGATGTTGGAGCCGATATGCGAGTGCACGCCGACCAGTTCGAGCACGTCCTGGCGGCGGTAGATGTCCTTGAGCACGGCGAGCGCCAGGCCGTCGGCCACCATGGTCATGGCGTCGGCGAGCTTGCGGTCGCCTTCGGAGACCTTCTCGTGGCTCAGATCGTACGGGTATTTGATGTCGTATTGGAGCTTGCGTTCCGCGTGGCCGGCATGGGCGGCTTGATCGGCGGCATCCGCAGCGTTCTCGCCCAAGCGCGCGTTCGATCCGGCCGGCGTCACGTCGGTCAGGTCGTCGAGCACGCCGAGTTTGGCGGTATCGGCGCCGGCGGGGAGCAGGGCCACGCCGAACTTCTGGTCCTCGTGCGCGGTGGACACGAATTCGTGGCCGCCGGCGTGGATGCCGGAGGTGACGCGCAGCATGACGCGGGCGCGCTTGCCGAGCCGCTTGGCGATCGCGGCGATGCGTGCCGGCTCATCCGGCTCGTCAATCACGATTTTGTTGAAGCCCTGTTCGATGGCCAGCTCGATTTCCGCATCGGACTTGTTGTTGCCGTGCAGCACGAGGCGGCGGCCTGGGACGCCCGCGGCGAGCGCGATGCGCATCTCACCCATGGTGCAGGTGTCGATGAGCATGCCGGATTCGGTGACGATGCGGCAGATTTCCTTGCTCAGCAGCGCTTTGCCGGCGAAGCTGACGTGGGTGACGGTGTTGTTGAACGCGTGGGACGCGGCATGCACGAATTTCGTGGCGCGGGCGCGCACGTCATCGGTGTCGATGACGTAGAGCGGCGAACCGAATTCGTCGAGCAGGCTTGCGGCGGTACGGCCGTGGAAGGTGATCTCGCCTTCGTCGTTCACGGCCGAGCCGGCCGGCCAGATTGGACTCACAGACATGGTTTGCGTTATCTCCTGCCGGTCACATCTTGTCGGGGGCGGTGACGCCGAGCAGGTCGAGGCCTTCGGCGATGACCGTCTTGACGGCGTCGTTGAGCTTGAGTCGGGCGGCGGCGCGGGCCGGTTCCGGAGCCTTGGCGATGCGGATGGCGTCGGCCTGTTCCCCGCGGGCCTCCGGATCGGTGAGTTCCATCGGCACGACGCGCTCCACGTTGTACCACTTGTGGTAGGTGGCGGCGAGATCTTCCAGATAGTGGGCCACGCGGTGCGGGGCGCGCAGGTCGCCCGCTTCGCGCAGCAGGGCGGGCCACTGGGCGAGCGCGGCGAGCACTTCGCCGTCGGCGGTGGTGTCGAGCAGGCTCACGTCGGCGCCTTCGTAGGTGATGCCGGCGGCGGCCGCGTTGCGGTCCACGTTGCAGGAGCGGGCGTGCGCGTACTGCACGTAGTACACCGGATTCTCGTTGGAATGCGAGGACAGCAGGTTCAGGTCGATATCCACCGGGGAGTTGTAGTCGGTGCGGGCCAGCGAATAGCGGGAGGCGTCCACGCCGATGGCGTCGGTCAAATCGTCGATGGTGACGACGTTGCCGGCGCGCTTCGACATGCGCACGGCCTTGCCGTCCTTCATGACGTTGACAAGCTGGCCGATGAGGATCTGCATGTTCTCGCCCGGCTTGTCACCGAAGGCCTCGCACATGGCCATCATGCGGCCGATGTAGCCGTGGTGGTCGGCGCCGAGCATGTAAATCGCCACGTCGGCCGGGTTGGTCTCGCGGTGGCGCTTGTTGCGGTAGTAGGCGATGTCGGCGGCGAAGTACGCGTAGTTGCCGTCGGACTTGATGATCACGCGGTCCTTGTCGTCACCGTGCTTGGTGGATTCGAACCAGGTGGCGCCGTCCTTTTCGTAAATGTCGCCGCGGGCGCGCAGATCGGCGATGGCCTGGTCCACTTCGCCGTCGGAATACAGGCTGTTCTCGTGGAACCACACGTCGAAATTGACGCGGAAGTTCTTCATGGAACGCTGGATTTCGTCGAACATCATCGGCACGGCGCGCTTGCGGAACTCCTCGCGCTGTTCGGAATCGCCTTCGCCGAGCGGGTTGCCGTCCTGGTCGGCGCCGCCGTCGACGCGCGGCAGGCTCAGCACGTCCACGCCGTCCGCGTTGGCTTCGTCGATGACACGCTTGGCGATTTCGTCGATGTACGCGCCCTTGTAGCCGTCGATCGGGGTTTCCTCGCCGTGGGCCGCGGCGACGAGCGACTTGGCAAAGCGGTTGATCTGCTCGCCGTGGTCGTTGAAGTAATATTCGCGCACGACCTTGGCGCCGTTGGCTTCGAGCACGCGGGCCATGGAGTCGCCGACGGCCGCCCAACGGGTGCCGCCGATGTGGATCGGGCCGGTCGGATTGGCGGAGACGAATTCGAGGTTCAGGGTCTCGCCGCCCAGATGGTCGTTCTTGCCGTACGTGTCACCGGCTTCGAGCACGGTGTCCACCACTGCGGCCGCGGATGCGGAGTCGAGCGTGATGTTGATGAAGCCGGGGCCGGCCACTTCCACGGACTTGATGCCGTCGGCATTGGTCAGTTCGGCGGCGAACAGTTCGGCGAGATCGCGCGGCTTCATGCCGGCCTTCTTGGCCAGCTGCATGGCCGCGTTGGACGCCCAATCGCCGTGCGCGCGGTCCTTCGGGCGCATCACGGCGAACTTGGCCTGCGGCGGAATCAGGTCGGCGGTCAGGGTGCCTGCCTTGCCTTCGGAGACAAGGGTGTTGGCAATGTTGAAAATCAGTTCACTAAGGGCTTCTGGACTCATTCTTCCAAGAATACCGGGCACGCTGACAGAATCAGTCTTCCTGTCCATCCTCACGATGGGGTTGCGATACGTCCTGCGGAACGCTTTGCAAGGCGTTCTGAGCATCGTCCTGCCCGCCATGCCGTTTCGCACGCCACGCCACGGACGCGTAGTAGCCCGTGTAGCACAGCGCCACGAACGGAATCATGTACAGCAGCGTGGAGCGCTGCGACGGATCGCAAATCACCAGAACCAGCGCGCCGACGCACATCACGATCGCGGCGATCGGCACGAACGGGTAGCCAGGCGCGCGGTACTTGAGCTCGCCAACCGTATGTCCCTGCGCGAGCCATTGGTGGCGGAATCGCAAGTGGCAGACGGAAACCGACGCCCACACCACCAGTGTGGCCAGACCGGAAACCGCGACCAGCGCGAGGTAGACGGTCGAAGCGGCCACCACGGAGGACAGCAGCGCCAGCAGCGAGCCGGCCATGCTGAACATCACCGCGAAAACGGGCACGCCGTGGAAGTTCGTTTTGGCGAGCTTGCGCGGAATCATACCCTCCTGCGCGAGCGACCACACCATGCGCGAGCACACGTACAGGCCGGAATTCGCGGCGGACAGCACGGCCGTCAGCACCACGAAATTCATGATGTCGCCGGCGAACGGCATGCCGATCGACTGGAACACGAGCACGAACGGGCTGGTGTCGACGCCCGACTTGCGCCACGGAATCAGCGCCGCCATGACGGCGATCGAGCCGATGAAGAAGATCGCCAGACGCAGCACGGTGGTGTGCACGGCCTTCGGAATCGCCTTGGACGGGTCCTTCGTCTCGCCCGCCGCGACGCCGACCACTTCGGTGCCGGAGAAGGCGAACACGACCGTCAGCAGCGTGGAGAAAATCGGCAGCACGCCGTTGGGCAGCCAGCCGTCGCTGTAGAAGTTCTCGAACATGGGCGCGTGGTCATAGCCGGCGATCGGAATCGCGCCGAACATGGCCAGCAGGCCAATGATGATGAACGCGATGATGGCGAGCACCTTGATGGACGCGAACCAGAATTCCGATTCGCCGTACAGGCGCACCGACAGGATGTTGAGCAGGAACACGACCACGATGAACGCGGCCGACCAGACCCATGCGGGCGAATGCGGGAACCAGCGTTGCATCAGCAGGCCCGCGGCGGTGAATTCGGAGGCGAGCGCCACCGCCCAATTCAGCCAGTAGAGCACGGCGATGGTGAACGCGGTGCCGGGGCCGATGAAACGCTTCGCATACAGGTGGAAGCTGCCGGCGTACGGCATGGCCACAGAGAGTTCGCCAAGACTCAGCATGATGAAGTAGACCAGTACGGAACCGATGGCATAGGCGATAATCGCACCGAGTGGACCGGCTTGGTGGATGGTGTAGCCGGAGCTTAAAAACAGTCCGGTTCCGATGACTCCACCAAGCGAAATCATGGTCAGGTGGCGCGTCTCCATTTTGCGCTCCAGCCCGCCCTGCTCGTCGTTCTGCTGGGCTTGCGCCGTGGGATCCGCGGCGGTTCCGGTCGCTGGCTGCGGCTGGCCGTCCTTCTTCCCCGCCGGGGCGGCTCTGAGCG
>OATW01000315.1_pt1 | contig 15044 bp, 9 predicted proteins | sample 1476091 | NCBI WGS metagenome assembly OATW01 (sample SAMEA2579991, study PRJEB22360) | human gut metagenome | biome: human gut; feature: human-associated habitat; material: faeces | place: Denmark | collected 2008/2010 | reverse complement strand
CGGATAATCAATTATCTCAGCGGAAATTCTGTGTACAATCCAAAGGAGAAGGGATTGGGCGTTCCTTTTGAAATGACCTTGGGAGTGCACAGCGATGCAGGTTTTTCCAAAGAAGATGATTTAGTAGGCACGCTGGGTATTTATACCACCGATTATAATAACGGTGAACTGAATGCCGGCATCTCCCGTTATGCTTCCCGTGATTTGGCAGATATGGTCTTGACCGGCCTGCAACGGGATATCTCCGCCCAATTCGGTATCCGGTGGCAACGTCGCAGCCTGTGGAACCGCAATTACAGCGAAACTCGTCTGCCTGCCGTTCCCTCGATGATTCTGGAACTCCTCTCCCATCAGAACTTTGCCGATTTGAAACTAGGACACGATCCGCGTTTCAAGTTTACCGTAGGGCGTTCTGTTTACAAATCTGTACTAAAATATCTGAGTACCATGCATGGAACGGATTATGTAGTCCAACCTTTACCGGTAAGTAATTTTGCCATTCATCCCGGAAGCAGAAAAAACACCTTCCGACTAACTTGGCAAGCGGTAGACGATCCGTTGGAACCGACTGCCAAAGCACAACAATACATCGTCTACACCCGCCTGGGACATGGTGGATTTGATAATGGAACGTTAGTACGCGGTACTGAATATATCTTCGAAGCCGAACCGGGACTGGTATATAGTTTTAAAGTTACCGCAGTCAACAAGGGGGGAGAAAGTTTTCCTTCCGAAATCCTGTCAGCCTATCAGGCAAAGAAAAGCAAAGGAACAATATTGATAGTCAATGGATTCGACCGTCTGAGCGGACCTGCTACCGTAGAATCTCCTTTCTTGCAAGGCTTTGATTTGAATACGGATCCGGGGATACCTTATATAAATACGCCCGCCTTCTGCGGAACGCAACAAAGCTTCGACCGTAGCCGCATAGGGCGGGAAACCAAAGACGGGCTGGGGTATAGCGGCAGCGAGCTGGAAGGAAGGTTGATAGCCGGAAATACTTTCGACTATCCGTTCATTCATGGTAAAGCTATCCAGGCAACCGGAGGGTACTCTTTTGTGTCGTGTAGTGATGAAGCCGTTGAAAATGGTTTTGTCCGGCTGGCAGATTACCCCATTGCAGACCTGATATTCGGAGCCGACAGACGTCCCTTCTCCAACACCCTACAGCAGCTGATCACCTCCTACTGCCAAAAAGGCGGCAACCTGATACTCAGCGGTTCATATATAGGAAGTAACATGAACAGTCCCACATCACTGAACTTCACCGAAAACATATTGAAATATAGTTTCGGAGGCAGTATGCTCAACTCCACTTCGGGAGAAATATACGGAGCCGGCACCCGTTTCAATATCCCCCGCACCATCAATGAACAAACCTATGCCGTACCCGCTCCCGACTGTCTGACTCCGGTGGCTCCGGCTTACTCTGCTTTCGTTTACAATCCGGGAAATTATAGTGCCGGCATTGCCTACAAAGGTACTTATCGTACCTTCGTTCTAGGCTTCCCTTTTGAAAGCATTCAAGGAGTGAAGGAAAGAGCACGGGTAATGAGTGCTATTCTGGGCTTCTTCGGCAGCAAGTGATATTTTTAAACGAAAATAAAAGAACAAATAAGAGGTTATTTCATAAAAACGCCTAACTTTGTCCGTATAAACCATTAAAATTAAACGACTATGTACACTATACAGACTAACGCCTCTGGCACACGTAGCATGGAAATCTCAGAAGAGAACCTGCAAACTATTGAGAAATATGCTTTATTTCAGCATCTAATAGATAGCAACGGTATCGTGGACGAGTCGGTACTGGACAAACTGAAGCTGAATATCCGCTCACTGATAACCAGTGAGGAAGGAAATAATAAAGAATTGCTCGACCTTTGCATTGATGTAATTTATCATAATAATATGAAAGCTTTCGGACTTCATCAACTTATTCTGCTTTATATCCAATGGGAGAAGGAGAAAAATAAGGATGAAGAAGAGATATAACTAACTTATCTCTGTAGCAAAATAAAAAACAATACGTATCATTGAAAGAATACAAACTTACAGACTGGTTGCCGACAACCAAGAAAGAAGTGGAAATGCGTGGGTGGAAAGAACTGGACGTTATCTTGTTCAGCGGTGACGCCTATGTAGATCATCCTTCATTCGGTCCGGCAGTGATTGGAAGATTATTAGAGGCACAAGGCTTAAAAGTAGCTATTGTGCCTCAACCTAACTGGCGTGACGACCTGCGCGACTTTAAGAAGCTGGGACGTCCACGCCTCTTTTTCGGTGTGTCCGCCGGATGCATGGACAGCATGGTAAACAAATACACTGCCAACAAGCGTTTGCGCAGCGAGGATGCTTATACTCCCGACGGCCGCCACGACATGCGTCCCGAATACCCCAGCATCGTTTATACACAGATTTTAAAAAAAATCTATCCCGATGTACCTGTCATTTTGGGAGGTATAGAGGCATCTTTGCGTCGTGTCAGTCATTACGACTATTGGCAAGACTGTCTGCGTAAATCAATCCTGATAGATTCAGGAGCCGATTTATTGATCTATGGAATGGGCGAGAAGCCGATTACGGAACTTTGCAAGAGAATGAAGACATTGGCGGACGCCGTCGGACAGCCCCATGAATCTGCTCCTGCAGAAAGTCTTCCGGTTCCACATGATATTTTGCAAACAGCCTACATAACCCGTAAGGGCGAACCCATGCGCCCGTCTGATGACACTCAGGAAAAGCCCGATATCGTGCTTCATTCTCATGAAACATGCCTGAAAGATAAAAAGAAACAAGCCGAAAACTTCCGCTTCATTGAAGAGGAAAGCAATAAATACGAAGCCTCCCGCATCTTGCAAGATGTAGGTAACAAAACGGTAGTAGTCAATCCGCCTTATCCTCCAATGACACAAGGAGAGCTGGATCGTTCTTTTGATTTGCCGTATACGCGTATGCCTCATCCCAAGTATAAGGGAAAACGTATCCCGGCGTTTGATATGATTAAATTCTCAGTTAATCTGCACCGTGGTTGTTTTGGAGGATGTGCCTTCTGTACCATTTCCGCCCATCAGGGAAAATTCATTGTAAGCCGAAGCAAGGAAAGTATCTTGAAAGAGGTGAAAGCCATAACAGAAATGCCAGACTTCAAAGGCTATCTGAGCGACTTGGGAGGGCCTAGCGCCAACATGTACGCTATGCGCGGTAAAGAAGAAAAAATATGCCGCCGCTGCAAACGCCCGTCATGTATCCATCCCAAAGTATGTCCCAATTTGAACACGGATCACCGTCCTTTATTGGATATTTACCATTCGGTAGACGCACTTCCCGGTATCAAGAAAAGCTTTATCGGAAGCGGTGTACGCTATGACCTGTTACAATATCAGAGTAAGGATCCGGCAGTAAACCGCAGTACGGCTGAATATACCCGCGAACTGATAGCCAATCATGTCAGCGGGCGTTTGAAAGTGGCTCCGGAACACACCAGCGACCCAGTGCTGCAAATCATGAGGAAACCTTCGTTTTCGCAATTTTATGACTTCAAAAAGACTTTCGACAAAATAAATAAGGAATTGAATATGCGACAGCAGATTATACCTTATTTTATAAGCAGCCATCCAGGATGTACGGAAGAAGATATGGCAGAACTGGCAGTGATCACCAAGAAATTGGATTTCCATCTGGAACAGGTGCAGGATTTCACCCCTACCCCAATGACTGTAGCTACTGAAGCCTGGTACACAGGTTATCATCCATATACGTTACAACCGGTTTTCTCTGCCAAATCACAAAAAGAGAAACTGGCTCAACGGATGTTCTTTTTTTGGTATAAACCCGAAGAACGGCGTGCCATCATCAACGAATTGCGCAAAATAGGACGCGCTGATTTGATAGACAAGCTGTATGGCAAATAAAAGGGTAATGTATCAAATTCACCACAGATCATGTGCAATCTGTGGTGAAACCGTTTTTTAAAGTCTTATTTATCTTTCATCGTGTTTTGATGAAACACAGAAACAGGTCTATGTGTTCCAAGGTACAGATATTGATATTTATTTTCCCCTAAACTTAATTAGAAAAGTACCGCAAATATTAATTGATAAAAATATTGCCTATCCTATTGAATATCATTTATTTTTTCTATCTTTGGGCAAAACCAACTTTTAAATCAATACTGCGTATGGAAACGTATCTCTTCTGGATTGTGCCCATTGCCTCCCTCTTGGCATTGGCACTCGCATGGTATTTCTACAAACAAATGATGCTTGAAAGCGAAGGAACTCCGACAATGGAAAAAATCGCTTCTTATGTGCGCCAGGGCGCCATGTCCTACCTGAAACAACAATACAAAGTGGTAGGACTGGTATTTCTGGGATTAGTTATTCTGTTTTCTATCATGGCATACGGCTTCAACTTACAAAATCCGTGGGTGCCCATTGCTTTTCTTACCGGCGGTTTCTTCTCGGGACTTTCCGGTTTTTTGGGAATGAAAACGGCTACCTATGCTTCAGCACGTACCGCCAATGCAGCCCAGCACTCTCTGAACAAAGGACTGCGTGTGGCTTTCCGTAGCGGAGCTGTTATGGGATTGGTCGTTGTCGGATTAGGTCTGCTCGATATTTCCTTCTGGTATATATTATTGGATTATTGTATTCCGTCAGATACCTTGAATCCTTCCGCCAAATTATGTGTCATCACCACTACCATGCTTACTTTTGGGATGGGAGCCAGCACGCAAGCACTTTTCGCCCGTGTAGGAGGTGGGATCTATACCAAGGCAGCCGATGTGGGTGCTGACCTGGTAGGTAAAGTGGAAGCCGGAATTCCGGAAGATGATCCCCGTAATCCTGCTACCATTGCCGATAATGTGGGTGACAATGTAGGTGACGTAGCCGGAATGGGCGCCGACCTCTACGAGTCTTATTGCGGTTCTATCCTGGCTACCGCCGCTTTGGGCGCAGCTGCCTTCATTGGTTCGGATGATACTGTAATGCAGTTTAAAGCGGTCATTGCGCCTATGCTGATTGCAGCTGTAGGTATTTTACTCTCCATCATCGGTATTTTCGCTGTCCGTACCAAAGAAGATGCAGGAATGAAAGAGCTACTCGGTTCATTAGCTACAGGAACCAACTTAAGTTCTGTGCTGATTGTTGTTGCCACTTTCCTTATCCTTTGGGCCTTGGGACTGGAAAACTGGGTAAACATCTCTTTTGCTGTGGTAGTGGGATTAATAGTAGGGATCGTTATCGGTCGCTCTACCGAATACTATACTTCTCAATCTTATAAACCTACACAACGATTGGCCGAAAGTGGAAAGACAGGTCCGGCTACCGTTATCATTTCCGGTATCGGACTAGGTATGGTTTCCACCACTATCCCGGTACTGGCAGTAGTAGTAGGCATCATCTTATCCTATTGGCTTGCTTCCGGGTTTGATTTCGCCAATATTTCCATGGGGCTTTACGGTATTGGTATTGCTGCCGTAGGTATGCTCTCAACATTGGGAATTACCTTGGCTACCGATGCTTACGGACCAATTGCAGACAATGCCGGCGGTAATGCCGAAATGAGCGGATTAGGTAAAGAAGTACGCAGGCGCACTGACGCACTCGACTCGTTGGGTAACACAACTGCTGCCACCGGCAAAGGTTTTGCTATCGGCTCTGCCGCTCTGACCGGATTGGCTCTGTTAGCATCCTATGTAGAAGAAATCCGTATCGGATTAACCCGGTTGGGGCAGACCATTCTGGAATTACCAAACGGCATTACCGTAGATGTTCATAACGCCAGTTTCACTGACTACATGCTTTATTACGATGTAACCCTGATGAACCCTAAAGTGCTAAGCGGCATGTTTTTGGGCAGTATGATGGCATTCCTGTTCTGCGGTCTGACCATGAATGCAGTGGGTCGTGCAGCAGCCCACATGGTAGAGGAAGTACGCCGCCAGTTCCGTGAAATAAAAGGAATTCTGACTGGAGAAGCCGAACCCGACTATGCCCGTTGTGTACAAATCTCCACCAAAGGAGCACAACGTGAAATGGTATTCCCGTCTCTATTGGCTATCATCGCTCCGGTTGCTACAGGATTAGTGTTTGGAGTTCCCGGAGTCATCGGTCTGCTGATTGGTGGGTTGTCCTCCGGTTTCGTGCTTGCCATTTTCATGGCCAATGCAGGAGGCGCATGGGATAACGCCAAGAAATATGTAGAAGAAGGCAATTTCGGCGGTAAAGGAAGTGAAGTTCACAAAGCAACGGTTACCGGTGACACGGTAGGTGACCCGTTTAAAGATACATCCGGTCCCAGTTTGAACATTTTGATTAAACTGATGAGTATGGTTGCCATTGTAATGGCCGGACTGACAGTTGCTTGGAGTTTGTTCTAATAGAAAAGCAGAAAGCCGCTTCAGAGGAGGCGGCTTTCTAACTTTAAAAAAGATTCTGATAAACTATTTTTTAATACTTATCCGGATTTCCATTACTACAAAATGAATGAATATGTCAAAGAAATCACAAACTATTTTTAGTCAAAACATTACAATTGAGTTTGTTCAAGATTTCCATGCATCGCTCCACATTAGACGGACGGATAACCACATGTGCCGTATCTCCCTGAGCAAAAGCATACATATATTCAATAAAGATATTCTCTGCTGCCAGATAGTCCAAAACTTTAGCCAAAGAACCAGCCACATTCGGGCAACTGATACATACCACATCGGTCAGCATCACGGCAAAATTCTCGGCACGAAGTACTTCCACCGCTTTTTCCACATCCGATACAATCAAACGAAGAATACCAAAATCAGTAGATTCCGCCATGCTGAACGCATGCATATTGATATCATACTTTGCCAATGTCTTGGTTACGTCATTTATCCTTCCGGTCTTGTTTTCCAGAAAAACAGATAATTGCTTAATTGTCATATTGCGTACTTTTTCATTTTAAAATTCGGTTGTCTATCACACGTTTACTCTTGCCTTCACTACGGGCAATACTGTTAGGCTCCATCAGCTTCACTTCAGCACTGATAGAAAGAACGCTCTTCAATTTGTCACTCAGCGCCTTCTTCATAGCCAGCATACGTCCCATATCGTCCGAGAAGAAGTCTTTGCGGACTTCCACTTGTACCTGCAAAGAGTCAAGATTATTCTTCCTATCCACCACCAGCATATACTGAGGTTCAAACTGCGGCATATCCAGAATAACACTTTCCACCTGAGACGGGAATACATTGATGCCACGGATAATAAGCATATCGTCACTACGGCCTACAATACCCGACATACGAATATTGGTTCTTCCACACGGACATTCACCCTCCATCAGGGAAGTCAAGTCCTTCGTACGATAGCGCAATAACGGCATACCTTCCTTGGTCAGAGTAGTAAACACCAATTCTCCCACTTCTCCATTCGGAAGACGTTCCAGCGTTTCAGGGTTAATGATTTCAGGATAAAAATGATCCTCATTGATATGCGAACCATGTTGTTCCTGGCATTCATAGGAAACACCAGGGCCCATAATTTCACTCAATCCATAAATATTGTAGCCTTTCAAGCCCAGCCGCTCTTCTATTTCCTTACGCATACTCTCCGTCCATGGCTCGGCTCCAAAGGCTCCTATACGGAGGCCGATATCTTTCTTGGTAAGCCCCATACGTTCCACCACTTCTGCTAAATAAAGAGCATAAGAAGGAGTACAGGCAATACCGGTTATACCCAAGTCACGAATCAGACGAACATGCTTTTCCGTATTTCCGGTAGAAGCCGGGATAACAGTCGCCCCCAGATTCTCCACACCATAATGTGCACCCAGCCCACCAGTGAATAACCCATAACCATAACTGACAGAAAAAGTATCATTACGAGTAACCCCATAGGCCGAAAGACAACGCGACATTACTTCGGACCATACGGACAAGTCACGACGTGTATATCCCACAATGGTAGGATTCCCGGTTGTGCCCGAAGAAGCGTGTACACGTACAATTTCCGAAGCAGGAGCAGCCTGAAGTCCATAAGGATAATTATCACGTAAATCCTGCTTGGTAGTAAAAGGAAGTTTTACAATGTCTTCAATAGTTTGAATATCATCCGGAGATAAATCCATCTCCTGCATCTTGTTACGATAAAAAGGGACATTATGATAAACCAGGTTCACCAACTTGTTCAGGCGTTTTCCCTGCAGAGCGCTCATTTCGTCCCGGCTCATGCGCTCTTTATTTTTGTTCCAAATCATAATAAATAATTTTTCAATGTGCTAATTAGCCAATGTACTGGTGCACAAACACACCATATGACAATCGGCACATTATCCTATTAGCACATTATTTTCAATGATCTTCATGAAAAGCTCTCATGCGTTCTTCCATCACCGGATAAAGTTCCTCACGCATTCTGGAAGTACAGGCGCGGACACCTTCCTGCTCGCTACCGGTAGTAGAAAGCGAGATGCTGCTTACTCCATAATACAATAACTCCCGGAGCAATTCACCCCCTGTCATATTTCCGTAACCAATGGTAAAGAAGAAACCATCTCCCACCACCTGGGTAGCATCATAGTCATATACGATGTGGAAACCATTGTCGGTAAATATTTTCTTCATGCGTTCCGCACGACGGGCATATTCGCGGGTATCTTCCACAAAATTGATTTTACCTTCGGTAGACAGACGGAGCATCTCAGCGTATGCATACTGAGTGGAAGCCGTACATCCCGAAGTAATCATATAAAGGATGGAAGCAATCAGTGTAGGACCGAATACCCCTGCATCTTTATACCGTTCTGCTAATGCAGGGAACTGGCGGTCGAACAGTTTGTCGCTGATACATGTCAATGCCATACGCTGTCCGGCATAACTGAATATCTTGGAAGAAGAAAGCATCAGGATATAATTATCCGTATATCTTGCCACAGTAGGCGGATAGGGCGGTTCGAAAGGATGTCCCATATCCCGACGGAAATCCATGCAGAAATAAGCGAGGTCTTCCATGACAATCACATCGTATTGGGTTGCCAGTTCACCGATTATCTGCAACTCCTCCTCTTCCAGACAAATCCATGCCGGATTATTCGGATTAGAATAGATAATCGCTGCTATATCGCCTTTACTCAGGAAACTTTCCAATTTCTCACGCAAGGCCTGTCCACGATAATGATAGATATCAAATTCTTCCCACTCCACGCCGATAATGCGAAGCTGGGATTTCTGAATAGGAAATCCGGGATCAATGAACAATACCTTGTCTTTCCCCGGAATACGCTGCGTACAGGCTATGAACGAGCCGAATGAACCCGCCACCGACCCGGTAGTAGGCACACAAGCGCGCGGAGAGATATCCAGATTCAAGAAAGCTTTTACAAAACGGGAAGCCTCCTTTTTCAACTCGGGCACTCCTGCGGCAGCCGGATATTGCGATCCGACTCCCCTGTCCAAAGCAGCTTTCTCCGCTTCAATCCCTATCTGATTGGCGGCAAGACCGGGAGATCCCTGATCCATGCGGATAAAAGGAATCCCCGTTTCCTTTTCCAGATACTGGGCTACCAACAGCACATCACCGATAGTAGCCTGTGCAAGATTGGCGATGTGCAGTTCCTTCACCGCCTTCTCCACTAATTCTTCACTAAATATCTTCATGGCATTACCAGTTCTTTACCGCATTCAAGCCTATATCAAAAGCCTTCTGATTCATTTCAACAATCTTCTCACCTTTTGTGGCAAACACACGCCCTATGCTTTCACGCAACTGTTCCGGTGATACAATCTCAATATACTTCGCAGCCATGCCCAGCAGAATCACATTCGCGCATTTAGGCATACTGTTTTCTTTTGCCATATCCTCTATTTCCAACTTCACCACATGCGGAAGACTTTCCAAAGTTCTCATCAGATCCACTTCTTCAGGATAGTCGGGAATGTTCTTGAAAGGATTAGCAGAAGTAATCACCCAACCTTCTTCCTGCAAGTAAGGCAGATAACGCAACGCCTCCATCGGTTCCATGGAAATAATCAGATCCGCCTCACCCTGAGCGATCAGATCCGAATAAATCGTTTCGTCGGATAGACGCAGATTGGACTGTACATCTCCTCCGCGCTGGCTCATACCGTGTACCTCAGCCTGCTTCAAATTGATGCCTTCTGCCGTAGCAGCTTCTCCTATAATAGTAGCGATAGTCAGGATACCCTGTCCTCCTACGCCCGAAAGTATGATATCTTTTCTCATGCCTTATCTGCTTTTTTCTGTCTTAGTTTACGATTCAATGTCTGGATACATTCTCTGCGCGGAATAATGACAGACACCCCTTTATATTCTATTTCCTCACGAATGGTACGGGTGATTTCTTCCATATTCTTTGGTAATGGAACCACCACACGCACATGTTCGGGTTCTACCCCTAATCCCAGGCAGATCGCCTCGAATTTGTTCGTACCGGCAGAGTCCTGTCCACCGGTCATGGCAGTAGTCAGGTTATCCGAAATCACCACCGTGATATTGGCATGGTCATTGACCGCATCCAGCAGACCGGTCATACCGGAATGAGTGAAGGTAGAGTCACCGATAACCGCAATGGCCGGAAATACTCCCGCATCGGAAGCACCTTTGGCCATGGTTATGGAAGCACCCATATCCACACAACTGTCAATAGCACGGAACGGGGGCAACGCACCTAATGTATAGCAACCGATATCACCGAAAATGCGTGCATCCGGATATTCCGCAGCCACCTTGTTCAATGCATCATACACATCCCGATGACCACATCCCTGACACAATGCAGGCGGACGCGGCATCACCACCTGAGGTTTACCAAACGGACGTTTGATTCCCCATCCGATTGCCTCGCCCACATTATCCGGAGTCAGTTCACCGGTACGTGGCAAAGTTTCGGTCAGGCGTCCCTTGATCTCATAGTCTGAGGAAAGAATCGCTTTTACCTGCTCTTCCACAAACGGCTGGCCATCTTCCACTACCAAAACATATCCGCAACGGTCTGCCATCGTCCTGATTTCGTCAGCCGGCAACGGATACTGCGAAACTTTCAATACCGGAATATGGCAACCATCCGTATCTGCCTCTTTCACATAATTATAACCGATACCGCAAGCTATCACTCCGAACTCATAATCATATTCGGGATTCAACCCTTCCAGATAATTATAAGGAGATTTAGAGGAAGCTTCTTCCAGTTTCTCCTGCTTTTTCACTAAATCCAGATATTGTTTACACGCATTACCCGGCAGCAATACCCAGTGGGCACGTTCATGATCAGGATTCAACTGATTTTCCTCACGGATATCGGCTATTTCCACACCGGCACGCGAATGTGCCAGACGGGTAACCACACGCATCAGCACCGGCAACTTCAGTTTTTCCGATAGTGTATATGCGTAATCCATCATATCGTATGCTTCTTGTTGGGAAGACGGTTCCAGCATGGGAATCATAGCAAATTTTCCATAAAAGCGTGAATCCTGTTCGTTCTGTGACGAATGCATGGAAGGATCATCGGCAGCCAGCACCACCCACCCCCCGTTCCCGGCAATTGCCGGCAGCCACATTCATACCTACATGTTTCATACATACCAAAGCACGCTTTCCCGCGTATGACATACCCAGCGCAGCCTCCATGGCCGTTTTTTCATTGGTACACCAAGTGCTGTGCAGTTTTCTTTCCTTTGCTAAAGGATTATTCTGGATAAACTCCGTGATTTCAGTGGACGGTGTACCCGGATAGGCATATACACCCGATATGCCGGCATGTATCGCTCCGAGGGCAATTGCCTCATCGCCCAACAATAATTTCTTTTCAGCCATTATCTATTATTTTATTAATTGTTTTATATCAATGTAAAGGGGTCGGCATCATCCAGTACCGGAAATTTCTTCCGGAAAGCCTGCAATGCCTCCATATCTATATCAGCCGACACCGCGCTTTCCCTGCTCCACGGACATTCGGCTATCGTCTTTCCGTAGGGATCGATGATGGCGCTGCCACCCGAATATTCACAGGCAGGATCAACTCCCATGCGGTTCACTCCGGCTACATAACACTGATTTTCAATAGCCCGCGCACGAAGCAGCGCGCTCCAGGCATCCACACGGGGGGTAGGCCAGCTTGCCACATAAAGTATCATGTCATAGTCACCCAGGTTACGTGCCCAAACAGGGAAGCGAAGGTCATAACATACTTCCAACAGGATACGTACCCCACGGAAGTTCACCACCACACGCTCCGTACCGGCGGTGAAACGCTTGTGTTCGCCCCCAAAGGTAAACAGATGCTTCTTATCATAATGCTGCACGGCTCCATCCGGATAGACAAAGTAAAAACGATTATAATAATTTCCATTCTCACATACCGCTACACTGCCTGCAATAGCACAATTCCGCTCGGCTGCCTTACGCTTCATCCAGTGAAGTGTTTCGCTGTCGGCGCTCTCCGCAATTCCTTCGGGTTGCGTACAAAAACCGGTGGAAAACATTTCGGGTAAAACAAACAAATCAGAATCCGGGAGACAGCTTATTGCCTCGTCGGCCCTTGCTACATTGGCCTGAGGATTGGCCCATTCTATATTTCTCTGTAGAATTGTTATTTTCATTGTTTTTCATATTATAAGACCCACAAAGGTAACAAATATAATAAGATAGCAAGCATTTTATTACTAACTATTTCCTTTCACGCCCCTTTTTCTTACATGTTTTCATAAATATTCCCTATTTATTCCTCATAAAAAAAGAGTATTCTCGCTATAAGAATACTCTTTTTATAATCAGCCATGTCTAAACAAACAACTTGGCAAGATTGGCAAGAAAACAAAAGGAAAGGAATCTATTGACAGAAAGAAAATAGTTCGGGATTCTTCATAATTTTATCGTCTTCACCTTACCGGGGATAATAGTCAGTCTCACCGTTCCGTCACCCTCTATCTCCACCTTCTGGTATCTGGCTTCCACTACTACCTTGCCGTCCAGGGCCATCAGTCCCCATTGGTATGCATTTTCCTCAAAGGCGCAATAACCACCGACGGGTGGACAAATGTTCCGGTAATGGGGAGGCACTACGATACGTTCACCCAATTTCAGCCCCCACTTCACCCCCATCCGGAAAGGCTGGACATCCCTTATCTCCTCCAGTCTCCGTTGTCTTTTTTCCTCCGCATTCCGCTGCTGCCGCCGAATGATTTCCTCCGCGCGCCGTCCGGCTTCCTCCTTCAGCCTCTGCACCACAGAATCAAAATCCTCCTCTCCGGTTTTAGGTACATTACAGGTTATATATCGCTTCTTTTTTCCTTTTTCCGCATGATAATAGTTCCCACTCTCGTCCATCACCACGATACTACGGTCCGCCAGGTGACCACAACACCAGTACACCTCCTCGTCATCTCCTTCCAGCAGACAGGCAAAAACATCAAAAACCGTAGACCATACCGAATCCACCAACTTGCAGTTTTTCGGAACACGATAGTCGGGAATCTTCAAGTAGAAACCGTAAAAACAAAGACTATCCTTATGCAACCCCTGCGTAGAGGCATAAGCCTTCCGCGTGCGACTATGGAAGGTTTCCCCCACCTTCAGCAATTCCACGTTGCCATAGTCCTCTCCACCATAAGAAAACACGACCGGCTTCTCCCGGTAAGTCCGGCTTGTTTTCAGGTCGATGTAAGAATCAGTACCGTCATCACCCGTGACGCCAAGGAGCTCCCCTTTCATAAACCTCAACCTCCGGCCGCGGTCTATTATTATCTCCGGCTTTCCGGAGTCATCCACAACGCTCACCCGGCCATCTTCCAAACGAACTGCCGCCCGGTTTCCACAGATATCGAACACTTCCCGATACTGAGGCATCATCGTCATTCTGTTTCCACGTTTCAGCCCCCACAGTCCGCTACGCCGGTCATGGAAAGCTTTTAGAACGGAATGTGCCCTCTGTTCTGCCTGTTTCTCTTCTAAATAAAACGAGTTCCGGTTCCTGATAACCTCCAGCAACTGTCCATGTGTCATCACGATTTCCAACTCTTCATCCCGCTTGTCATTCTCCGAGGACGGACAGGACACGGGCAGCCTGTTTTCTGTTCTTACCCGGGACAGGGCATTGCCCATCATCCGTCCCTCGAACATCACCTCCCAATCCCGGTCACGGACGGGCAGACCGAATATCCGGTGCAGGCCCACATTGTCTATCAGCATACAGGACTCCTTGTCACCTGATTTCCTCAGTCCCCGTCCCACCTGTTGCAGATATTTTGCCAGGGAAAGTGTGGGACGCGCCAGCTGCACGAACTCCACATCGGGACAGTCAAAACCCTCGGAAAAGATATCCACATTGACCAGCACCCTGATTCGTCCCTGCTTGAATCCCTCCACCAATTCCCTCCGCTCCGAAGTAGGAGTCTTGCTGTCGATAGCTACGGCCTCCACCCCGTGCGCACTGTAGCAGGCGGCTATCTGCCGGGCATGAGCTATACTGACAGCATACACAATTCCTTTTTTTCCGTTGGCATACTTCTCGACACTCTCATACAACCGCCGGATGCTGACCTGGCGGTTCAGCACCTCATTCATTTCCTTCACCTGATAATCTCCGTCCGCCCCACGTTTCTTCAATGAATTTATCATCCGCTGCTCCCTGCTGTTCGCACGGATGGACACGTAATCGAAAGCCGACAGCCAACCTTTTCCAATGAATTCCGCAATGCTCCATGAGGTAATCAGCGTATCAAACAAATCGGTGAAGCCTTTACCATTCAATCGACAGGGTGTGGCGGTCATGCCCAGTTTCCTCGCTTCCGGATATCTCTTCCAAAGTTCTTTGTAAGTCTCCGCCAGTGCATGATGCGCCTCGTCAATGACGATCAGTCCGGGTGATTCCTCCATATTCTTCCAGTTACGTGACAGCCACTGGATGGACAGCACCTTCACCGTTCCGGATTCTTCCGGCATACTGTTTTTCCTCATCCTTCCGTTCTTTCCTGACTTGTCCGGTTCTTTTCCCATTCCATACCGGGCCACGGTTTCCTCTATCTGTTGCACCAGCTCCCT
>OATW01000292.1_pt1 | contig 16105 bp, 16 predicted proteins | sample 1476091 | NCBI WGS metagenome assembly OATW01 (sample SAMEA2579991, study PRJEB22360) | human gut metagenome | biome: human gut; feature: human-associated habitat; material: faeces | place: Denmark | collected 2008/2010 | reverse complement strand
TACCTCTTTGCTTTTGTTTATATCATACCTGAAAAGATGTTCTCTCTTTAATATAACCTAAGTCCATCTTCCTTTTCCTTATATATTGATAAAGCTTTTTCAAGTGTTTTTCTACTCCATTTTTTCAAAAACAAGCCATTTCATCGAAAAAAAATAATTGAAGTTATCATTTTATACCCATGCAATAAGTTGTAACAACAACCATTTTTATACTCGTTCTATCTAGAGAAGGTTATAAAAAAGGCCCTGCAAGAAATGCTTCAATTTATTCATCTACACTCTCGCAGGGTTATAATTTAAAAGATAAAATTTTCAGATTTCTAAAGCGCCTATTATATCTTTTACAGATGTATATCCATGACGTTCCAAATAGTCATTTATTCCTTCTGAAACTTTGACAGTAATAGCTGGGTCTATGAAGTTGGCAGTACCTATCTGTATTGCGGTGGCACCTGCCAACATAAACTCCACAGCATCCTTCCAGCCCATGATCCCCCCTAGTCCAATGACAGGAATATTTACTGCTTTAGCGACTTGCCATACCATACGCAATGCGATTGGTTTCACAGCTGCACCACTCATGCCGCCGGTAATAGTGGAAAGTACAGGCCGACGCTTTTCAGCATCGACAGCCATCCCCAGCAGGGTATTGATCAGAGATACACTGTCCGCACCGGAAGCCTCGGCCGCACGTGCTATTTCTGTGATGTCTGTCACATTGGGAGATAATTTTACGATCAGCGTCTTTTTATACACATTACGTACAGCTTTTACAACCTCGGAACACCCGCATGCGGAAACCCCGAAGGCCATACCGCCCTGCTTTACATTAGGGCATGAGATATTCAATTCTATAGCGGGAATATTATCCAGATCATTGATGATTTCGGCAGTCTTCACATAATCCTCTACAGCAGATCCGGATACATTAACGATCATATTAGTATGGATATCCCTTATCTGTGGATAGATATGTTCAACAAAATAATCCACCCCTTTATTCTGTAACCCTACCGCATTAAGCATCCCCATAGGGGTCTCTGCCATACGTGGGTAAGGATTACCCTCACGATGATGAAGGGTAGTCCCTTTTACAATGATGCCACCAATTTTTTCGAGGTCTACAAAGTCCTCAAATTCTTTTCCGTATCCAAAGGTACCCGATGCTGTCATAACCGGGTTACAAAGCTTTAAATCGCCGATATTTACACTTAAATCTGCCATAATAGTTTCTTTATATTAAATACAGGACCCTCTTTACAAACACACAAATGCCCTTCGTCCGTGTTCTCCACACAGCATAAGCATGCACCGACACCACAAGCCATCCTATTTTCCAGTGAAACCTCACATTCTATTCCATGAACTTTGGCGTATTTAGCTACCGAAATCATCATGGGTTTTGGACCACAGGTGTATATCATATCAAACCGATCTGTATGCAAGATGCTATGCTGTGTCACATAGCCTTTCTCGCCCATACTTCCATCTTCAGTTGTTGTATACACCTTACCTAATTTCTCAAAATACTCCAGCTGCAACAGATCTTTGGATGAACGTGCGCCTAGCAGGAAAGCAGGCGTACATCCCATTTTCACTAACTCAGCACCGAGCATCAACATCGGGGCGGTACCCACACCACCGCCAACCAGTAGCGGCTTTACCTTTGTCACATTCCGGGGCATTGTAAATCCATTGCCGAGAGGCATCACCACATTAACAATATCTCCTTGTTTCACAGTGGCTAGTTTGCGAGTGCCATCGCCAACTAATTGCACCAGGAACCAAACTTCATTGGTTGTTTTATCCACATAATTAATAGAAATAGGACGGCGGAGAAAAGTTGTATTGGAACCGTCAATACGTATCTCAGCAAACTGACCCGGCAGCATCTCGGGCAATGGGTTGGCATGAGTCAATTTTATCAGAACATAATTGGCATGCAATTTTATGTTCTGTGTAACCACAAGGTCTAAAATATATTTTTTCATGAAATAAAATTGGGTAAATTCATTTTCTATGCAAAGATACACGAATTTACCCAAATCTTATTCTGCTAACCGGCATTTTAGTGGATTCCCACCCTAATTTTCAGGCTTGAACGTTTCATAAGTCCCATTATCAAAAAATATTCTTATTTCAGTGATTTTTTTGGCAGGTATTTCCACATACTTAATTTCCTCACGCACAATCTCTTTAGGAGAATAAAGTGGTGTTTTAACCTCATTTTCCTTGCGATATTCCGGAGAAACTGGACGTTCGGGCGTAAATAATGAATTCTCATCAAACAAAGAAGGCGTATAATGAATGTTATTGTCTGAATCAACATCCGTTTCCATTTGTCCTTCACCATAGAGTAACCAGTCTAAACTGATATAGTCACACGCTTTGTGTATTTTCATGACGACTTCCAAGCTAGGATTATTCCTACCACTAAGAATATGGGAAAGAGAGGAAGGTGAAATTCCAATCTTCTCTGCAAATTGAGCTGCAGTCATATCTTCTTTCTGGATTATTTGAGCGATTCTTTCCTTCATTTACAAAAGTATAAGGCAAAATTTACAGATACAAAAGTAATTAATATAATTCATAAATGCAAATTTACAATATGGAAATGTATATCTTACAAAAGTAAAGTATGAGTATATTATTGGAAATAAATTAAGATTTACACACGTAAACCGCTCCTAAAAATACTATAATTATCACTTTATGCATGACTATATAAAATACTGATTATCTATAATATATACACAACAAAAATGATATATTTACAAATAAATATGATTATATAAGCAAATAAAATGCATACAAGTTATTAACCACTTTATCGACAAGATATAAAACACTGGTTTCAAGCATATTATCGTAATAAAATAAGAGATAAATAATTATTCATATACATTTATATATGTAATCTTCACTCTTGACTACTACCTTGTTTATATTTGTATTATTTACATTGTTAAACCTGCAAAGCTTATAATATCTCCTATATTAGGAAAGTTTACAGATGTAAGATTACAAAATTAAATTATAATTATTTCTAAAAGTGAATTTTCTCTGTTTTACGCTCCAGCTTGATCCTATGAATATTTTGTTTTCCTATTTTACAAGTATCAATGTATTTTTCATGGTAAAGACAAGAACTCCCCATCCAAGTTTTAGCCCATTTTCGCTTTATGGGATTCATAGATAATGAGAATCATAGAATACACGATAAGAGGACAAAGTATGGATTCAAAATTTAAACTAACGTATGAATTTACAAAAAATAAATTGTCGCTGTTTACTTGCTTCATCTGCATTCTTTCCATTCCCCATTCTTCTTATTCATTTTACTCCGAAAAGGCTAAATACTGCCATTATTCATGTACAAACAGACATTCCCTTTAAAATACGCGATTCTAAGAAGGCGAAAAATGGTCTATCAATCTAGGAATAAGCAAGTTAATACTATTTTTCTCATCATCCATCTCTCATCATCTAGAAAAATAGAGAACAAAAACATAACTGTAGCATTAAATGAGGTAATAATAAAAGTATGAATGTAAAATATTATTCTCAATTGAGTCATCAACAGGATTTCTGCTAAGAGAAAGGATAAAAAGAATCCCGACACTTAAAAAAACAAAAGCATCGGGATAGCGGAATCTTGTTTGACCTCGTTAGTTAATGAAGAATTTTGTATACAAGTTCTCGCAGCAAATCTCCATCCTCCAAAGATGGATTACCCACTCCTTTTGATTTTGCATCACAGTAACGAATCTCACCAATAATTTGCATCACCTTTACTCCGCTATATTTTCTCATAGCAGCCATATAGTCTTTAGATTGCCATGGTGATTTAAGCCCCAGCTGATTGGCTATACCCTGCTCTGACTTATCAGGAGCATAATATGCAAGCATCAAATTAGAGAAGAAATTGAATAACACAGACAAGGTCATTTGCAAAGGATTTGTTTTGGGGTTCTCCTCAAAATATTTTATTATCTGATTAGCCTTGAAAACATCCTTTGCCACCAAAGCATTCCTAAGTTCAAAATTATTATAATCCTTACTTATGCCAATGTTACGTTCTATCTGTTCAGGAGTAATTCGCTTTTGCTCTCTTGGAAGCGTGATAATTAATTTTTCCAACTCTCCGGCCATACGGCTTAAATCTGCTCCAACAAATTCCGCCATCATTTCTGAAGCCTTAGGCTCTATTTCTACCGAACGACGATTCAAGTAAGAAGATATAAAGCCAGGAAGCTGAGCATCCTTAATCTTTTTCGATTCGAAAAGGACACCTACTTTCTCTATTTCAGCTGCCAATTTTTTTCTTCTATCCAATGTACCATGTTTATGGCATAACACCAGAATTGTAGAATCCAAAGGTTTCTGGAGATAATAAGCAAGCTCTTCAATATTCTTTATATTCTGAGCTTCTTTTACTATTACAACTTGATATTTGGACATCATGGGATAACGCTTGGCTGCATTGATAACAGTCGCGATATCTGTATCAGCCCCATAGACAATAGTCTGATTGAATTCTTTTTCATTTTCATTTAACACCGTTTGTGCTATATACTCAGATATCCGATCTATATAATAAGATTCTTCACCCATTAGATAATAAACAGGCTTATAGATACGGTTTTTCAGTTCACGGGCTATTTCTTCGTATGTTGTTTCTTTTGCCATACACAGTAAAATTACCAGTCAAATTTTAAGTGCTTGACTGTTTTCTTTTCCTCAATAATCATTTGTAATGAAGCAATACCAATCTCCACATGCTCCTCTACATATTGCTGCGTTACAATACTGTCGCTTTTCTCCGTCTTCACCCCTTCAGGAATCATCGGCTGGTCGGATACCAGAAGTAATGCTCCAGTAGGAATATGATTGTAAAAACCGGTAGTAAACAGCGTAGCCGTTTCCATATCCACACACATGGCACGCGTTTTAAGGAGATACTTTTTAAACCCCTCATCATGCTCCCATATACGGCGGTTGGTAGTATATACCGTTCCGGTCCCATAATCGCGGGCATGGTCGCGGATAGCCGACGAGACGGCACGCTGCAACATAAATGCAGGTAACGCAGGTACCTCAGGCGGATAATAATCATTGGATGTTCCTTCTCCACGAATAGCTGCAATGGGCAGAATCAGATCTCCCAACTTATTTTTCCTATCTATGCCCCCACATTTACCTAAAAACAAACATGCTTTAGGCTGGATGGCCCCTAGCAAATCCATAATGATAGCAGCATTGGGACTTCCCATGCCAAAATTAATAATAGTGATTCCTTCCGCATGTGCCGAAGTCATATTGGCATCACGTCCTAGTACCGGCACATTAAATTTGTCGGCAAAAAGTTCCACATATTTATTGAAATTGGTCAGAAGGATGTATTCTCCGAAATCATTCAAGCTTCTTTTTGTGTAGCGGGGAAGCCAGTTTGCTACAATTTCCTCTTTTGTTTTCATAATCTTTTGTATTTTTGCATCGGTTATTACCGAGTTACACTTATGCAAATTTACTAAATGTTATCATTAAACTTACCATCCTACGAAATTAAAATCGCGGAGCGAAATGGAAAAAATGTTATTTTCGATATGCTCCGCAAGAGATATGTCGCCCTTACTCCGGAAGAATGGGTAAGACAACATTTTGTTCATTACCTGACGGATTATAAAGGATATCCGAAGGGATTACTGGCCAACGAAATACAACTAGACTTAAACGGAACAAAAAAACGTTGTGATACTGTGCTCTACAACAAAGATCTAAGTGCCAAACTGATTGTGGAGTACAAAGCTCCACATATAGAAATCACACAAACAGTATTTGATCAGATAACCAGGTATAACATGGTTCTGAAAGTTGATTATCTGATTGTCAGCAACGGATTGAATCATTACTGCTGCCATATTGATTACAATACAAAAACATATCTTTTTCTACCAGAGATTCCCCACTATTCAGAACTGTAGATATATAAAAAACATTCTAAGCAACATCTCCTTACAAGATCTTGCTCAGAATGTGATGAAATTCTTTTTCCACAAAGAAAAAGATACTGCTTCAGGCGATATTATCTCTTGACAGTTTCCAAGTGCTGTTCAGCAATCACACCTGCCAATTCAGGGTCAATCATGATACGACCACAATATTCACATACGATAATTTTCTTACGCATACGGATATCAAGCTGTTTCTGGGGCGGAATCTTGTTAAAACAACCACCACATGCATCACGCTGAACATACACAATTCCCAATCCATTTCGAGAATTTTTACGGATACGTTTAAACGCCTGCAACAGACGCGGTTCGATAGTTGTTTCCAATACTTTTGCTTTCTCTCTCAGCTTTTCTTCTTCCTGCTTGGTTTCAGAAACAATTTCTTCCAATTCGGATTTCTTCGCTTCCAAGTCCTTCTTTCTTTCATCCAAGTCTTGATTACTGTGCTCTATCTCCTCGCTCTTTGCTTTTTCCGCTGCAATATATTCCTTTATGCGTTTCTCGCAAAGCTCGATTTCCAATGACTGGAATTCAATTTCCTTTGTCAACACATCATATTCACGATTATTACGCACATTATCCTGCTGAGCTTTATATTTTTCAACAGAAGTCTTAGCTGTCTCAATTTCAATTTTCTTAGTCGCAATGTTTGATTTCAGTTCCTCGATATCAGCTTTAATTTTCTCGATACGAGTACTCAAACCGGCGACCTCATCTTCAAGGTCTTGAACTTCAAGAGGAAGTTCCCCTCTCAGGGTCTTAATCTTATCGATTTCAGACAACATGGTCTGCAACTGATACAAAGCCTTCAGCTTTTCTTCCACTGTTAATTCGCTCGGGTCTTTCTTTGCTTCTCTAGCCATAGTTTTTTCTTACAAATATTTAATAGGATTTGTATTTACCCGGGTTATCTGGACTTCCAGTTCCGGAAACATCTCCTGCATGATTGAATAAAATATTTCTTTTGTATACTGCTCACTCTCATAATGACCTACTTCAGCTACCAGAATATTATTCTCGTAATTGAAATAATCATGATATTTCACTTCACCCGTGATAAATACATCAGCATCGGCACTTACCGCTTTAGGCAATAAAAATGCTCCAGCACCACCGCATAACGCTACTTTCTGTATCAAACGACCAGATAAACGAGTATGTCGCAGACAGCCCACTTCGAACGTCTTCTTGATGCGTTTCAAGAAATCCAGTTCGGTTTCAGGTTCTTCCAATTCTCCGATCACCCCCGAACCTACTTGTGTCCAAGTATTTTTCAACGGATAAAAATCAAAAACCGGTTCTTCATAAGGATGTGTTGCCAATAATGCTTTTACCGCCATAGCCTTTTTAAAAGCCGGAAGAATCGTTTCTATACGCACCTCGGACTCCTTATGCAATTCGCCTATTTCTCCACAGAACGGACTGGCTCCTTTCTGCGCACGGAAAGTCCCCTCACCTTCCAAATTATAGCTGCATGAATCATAATTACCTATGCAACCACAACCGGCTTCAAATAAAGCTTTTCTCACTCTATCAGCCTGTGCATCCGGCACAAAAGTTACAAGCTTCAATAAATATTCTTCTTTCGGGTCTAATATGCGTACATTTCTGAGACCTATCTTTTCAGCTATTTTATAATTGACACCTCCGGGTGCATTATCCAGATTGGTATGTGCCGAATAAATGACAATATCATTTTTAATGGCTTTCAAAACACACCGTTCAATGTAATCCCGACCAATAATAGATTTATAACCTTTAAATATAAGTGGATGATGTGATATAATCAGGTTGTATCCCAACATGACAGCTTCATCCACAACAGCTTCAGTAACGTCCAGACACAACAAAGCCCCTGTTGCTTCCGCTTCTGTCAGTCCAACTTGCAATCCGGCATTATCAAATCCGTCTTGCAAAGGCAGAGGCGCGAACCTTTCAAGGGCACTTACTATTTCCTTAATTTTCATTCGTTCGCGAAAATTTGATTGCAAAGATAATCAATCCATTTGAATTTAAAAAGCAACCAAGCTATTTTTTATACTTTCCCCACTTTATCATTTTATTTTTCAAAGCATAACGTTCGTCAACAACACGGTCTGTCGGAAAAAAAGTAAGATGAATACGCCATCCGCCCGAATGAAACGTAAATTTGCGGGCTGATATTCCTGTTTCTATCAAAGCTAGTTTATCAATGATAAATGCTTTAATATCTACAGGAAATTCCTCTCCTTCATACATTATATCCGCAGTGACAAAGAAACCGGGAGTTGATAATTCTGCTATATATTTCCAAATTTGCTCATTCATGTTTTTCTATTTTATTGAAAGAAATATATAATGTATACAAAGCAAGGAAAGACCCTACTTCCGTTTGGTATCCTTATGAACTCGTAACAACCGGCCATAACTGTCGAATGATTTCCGTGAAGCCAGAAAAATGGTCATCATTAGTGAAAGCATAGATGCCACCACAGTTATAACTACAATCATAATCTGATATTTGATAGCCACATGTGGCGAACTTCCTCCCAATATCTGCCCAATCATAGTTCCCGGCAATGCAACAAGCCCTGTTACTGCCATATTGGCAATGCCCGGACTGAACGCTTTAATAAGAGCCTGACGCACAAATGGAGCTATCGCCTCATTACGGGTAGCGCCATTCCCCAACAGAAAATAATAAAGTTGCTGTTCCCTACGCAATCCGGCATAGTAAGTATTTAATCCTATCACATTCACTCCCAACATATTCCCCATGATTATACCAAAAACCGGAATAAAATACTGGGCACTGAAGATGTTATCCAACTTTAATACAAAGCCAAGGAAATAAAGTCCGACAAGCACCACTGTTACAAAAAAACCGATAGAAATAGGAATCATCAAAATTCCGCGTTTTAACCGCGTACGCGTCAAAGCCGTTTCAGCAGCCACCCCAACCATGATGATCACCCACAAAAAATTAATAAACGGATTGTTCCATTCAAACAGAAAACGAAGATAAGCCCCAATCAAAAACAACTGTATAATCATACGTACTGTGCCTATCAGAACCGGTTTAAGCAAGCCCGTCTTGAAACGCCATAAAAAATAAACCGGAATAAGCATCAGCAGCAATCCTACTCCCAAACTGCCATAGTCTATATCAATTGTTCCCATCAGTCAGATTATAAAGTAAATACCTTGTCGCATCCGGCAGCAAACTGTTTGTCATGCGAAACAGACAATATAGTCATTCCTTTACTGCATAAGGATTTAAAGAAGTTAATCACCCGTAAACACGATTCCGGATCAAGTGCCGAAGTCGGTTCGTCCACTACCAGTAAAGGTTTGTCAAGCAAGGCTGTCACTGCCAACATGATACGCTGACGCTTGGGGTTCACAGCAAGCGCACGAGCAATACCGATACGCTGACGCTGACCACCCGACACTTCATTTACCCGTTTATCATAAAGTTTCTCTTCCAATCCTAATGATACGAAATAATCCATCAGCCGCTCTTTGCAGAATCCCGCCTCACGATTTGCCTTCAGTTCAAAAGGCATCCGCACCATTTCACTGACCCATTCCGAAGGAAGAGCCAACTCCTGGGGAATCCATGCTATTTTCTTTCGGATATGATCCGCCGTCTTAGGTGCCAGCAGTGTGCCGTCCACCCTTATTGTCCCTTCACTTAAAGGAACAAAGCCCAAAACAGCTTTCAGCAATGAAGATTTTCCACTGCCGGAACCACCACAAATGCATACACTTTCTCCGTAATGAACTTGCAGGTCAAGTCCTCTGAAAAGAGTCAGATTACCAAAACTTATAGATATATTTTCTATATTAATCATCACATTAAAACAAAAAGAGTCGGGAGCATTCACTGCTGCCGACTCCACATAATGTATTAAAAATAAAATAAATGTGTCGAAGTTTAATATGCTCTCGCAAAGAGAACACGGCGAGCAGATGGTTTTCCGGTTACCATACACTTGCCCGGAGTCAGGCTCTCTTCATCAGCATCAAAAGGAAGACAACGAATTGTTGCCTTGGTATCCTCTTTAATCCGGTCTTCCGTTTCCGGGGTTCCATCCCAATGAGCCAGAATAAAGCCACCTTTCTCTATCTGTTCCTTGAAATCATCGTATGAATCCACTTTCACGATATGTTCGTTACGATAGTTCAATGCCTTCTGATAAATATTGTTCTGAATATCCTCCAACAATTGTTGTACATATTCTTCGATTCCGTCGCAAGAACGAGTTTCTTTTTCCAATGTATCACGACGCATCACTTCCATTGTATTGTTTTCAAGATCACGGCCACCCATTACCAAGCGAACAGGCACACCTTTCAGTTCGTAATCTGCAAACTTGAATCCCGGACGCTTATTGTCTGCATTATCATATTTCACAGAAATACCCATTGCTTTCAACTTGTTGACAATGCCTTCTACTTTTGCATCAATCTTCTTCAGCATTTCATCATTCTTATAAATAGGAACGATAACTACCTGAATAGGAGCCAAATGTGGTGGCAACACCAATCCGTTATCATCAGAGTGAGTCATTATCAATGCACCCATCAAACGGGTAGATACTCCCCAGGAAGTAGCCCAAACATAATCCAGCTTATTGTTTTTGTCAACAAACTGTACATTGAACGCTTTCGCAAAATTCTGTCCCAAGAAGTGAGAAGTACCACATTGCAATGCCTTTCCATCCTGCATCAAACCTTCGATGGTGTAAGTATCCAACGCACCCGCGAAACGTTCATTAGCCGATTTTACCCCTTTGATTACCGGGACAGCCATATACTTCTCGGCGAAGTCACCATACACATGCAACATTTTCTGTGCTTCCGCTTCTGCTTCCTCGCGGGTCGCATGAGCCGTATGACCTTCCTGCCACAAGAACTCCGCAGTACGCAGGAACAAACGGGTACGCATCTCCCACCGCATAACATTTGCCCATTGGTTGCACAAGATAGGCAGGTCACGATAGGAATTAATCCAGTTCTTATATGTACTCCAAATGATTGTTTCAGATGTAGGGCGGATAATCAATTCTTCTTCCAGTTTGGCAGCCGGATCTACGATAACACCCGAACCGTCCTCTGCATTCTTCAGACGATAGTGAGTAACTACAGCACACTCTTTGGCAAATCCTTCTACGTGCTCAGCTTCACGGCTAAGGTAAGATTTCGGGATAAGCAACGGGAAATAGGCATTTACGTGACCGGTTTCCTTAAACATATCGTCCAACTGACGCTGCATTTTCTCCCAAATGGCGTATCCGTAAGGCTTGATAACCATACATCCACGCACAGGTGATTGTTCAGCCAAATCGGCCTTCACCACCAAGTCATTATACCACTGAGAATAATTCTCGCTTCTTTTGGTAAGTTCTTTCAATTCTACTGCCATGCTATATCGTTATTTTTGTTTTTCCTTTTTAAGAGTTTGCAAAATTAGTAAAAAAGCATGGGAAAGTACTAATGATTTAGCAAAAATATAGAGTCGAAAAATATAAAAATAACTTATTGATAACGATAATACCACCAATAGGTATCACCATATTCCCGCCGCATACGGTTTTTCTCTTCCACTGGTGATGAAAATTCCTTCTGACGGTTAAGAAACTCATCCAAACGCCGCACCATCAGCGTGTCTTTAACTTCTCTTCCATATCCAGGATGAGTCCGTTTATAAAGCACCAATGCCTCACGATAATAACGCGGCAATGTATCTTGCTCGAAACAATACATATCAACCGCCGATACAAATTTATCCAATTTCTTATCCAGCAGCAATGCACTCATATAATAATTCAAAGCGGTATGTCTACCTATTTCATCACGACAGATACGGGCCAAAAAGTCTACTGTCTCTTCTGCAACATGTGGTCTTACACCAAGATGAGCATACAAGCTATCGGCATTCAAGCGCAAAGTTTCCTGAGAATGAGGCGCAAACAAAAGCCCTTCCGCACCATAATATTGAGGGTATTCAAACAAATGCTCCCCCATGGTACCTTCCAAAGACATAGCATAGGCTCTAAGCACTGTCAATGTACGGGTTGTTTCCAAAGACTTTGCTCCTATCATCCGTGCAGCTTCATAATGATGATTACGGATAGCCTGCTCCACAGCCAGTTCATGATGAAAATTCACATTCGTATTTCCTATACCTACCGTCATCAGGCATAAAAGTGTCAAAATTGCTAAGTTAGAGTTTATTAAGCCCAATATAGAACCCTCTTGATTCAACCAGGAACGAAACACACGCCGTAAAGTATAGACAACACCTATATATATAAGCAAAAGCAACGGCAGCAGCCAAAACCATTTATCCTCTATGTTTCCTCCGTGGAAAATAGTCCGGTCCACATCCGTCAGCACTCCCAGCAACAGACAAGACGGGAAATAAGAAAGTGTTCGCACAGGGCCTTTTAATCCCATCAATCCATTGATTCCCCAACGGAATACCAATAAAACCACTGTAATGATGATAGCTCCTGCCAACGGAGAATAATGTGTCTTTCCTTGTGACAATGAATAATGCAATGCACCTACGACATCTTTCTGAAGCACAAAAAGATAGACAATACTAAAAATAGAGAAAAGAAGACCGCACGCAACCGTGAGGATGCGGGCGGCTCTTTTATAGGATAAGCTGTTGTTGCTGCTCATAAATTACTCTTTCACTTTTTTCAATACCACAGCCGAACGGGCAGGCAGATACAGTTTCAGCCATTCCTTTTTATCCTTCTTATAAAGAGGGTCGAAATTAGTGAAATGACGTATACTGTCATCAGCCAGACCATTGCCTCCGAAAGCTGTCGCATCCGTATTCAGTACCACATCATACGCCCCGACAGGCACTAGGAAACCATAGTCTGTAAATGACTTGGTAGGATTGAAATTAAATACAAAAATCAAATTCTTACGCCGGTAAGCCAACACTTGGTCACCATCGTTATGCCATACCTCAATCACTGGAGTATCCTGAATATTTTTCACACTTTCAATGAGGTGGACCATAGCTGAATCAAAATCGCCCAAGTAATGGTAACACAGGTTCTTATTATCAAAAAGTCCCCACTGACGACGGGCATATTTATGCGACCATCCGTTACCTTCACGTGGAAAATCAATCCATTCGGGATGCCCGAATTCATTACCCATAAAGTTCAAATATCCTCCATTGATGGTAGAGGCAGTAAGCAAACGAATCATCTTATGCAATGCGATGCCACGATGCACTGTATAATTTTCATCCCCTTTCTGGAAATGCCAATACATATCAGCATCTATCAGACGGAAAATAATAGTCTTATCGCCCACCAATGCCTGGTCATGGCTTTCGGCATACGAAATAGTCTTCTCGTCCTTACGTCTGTTGGTCACTTCCCAGAACATGCTGCTCGGTTTCCAGTCTTCATCAATCTTCTCCTTGATTGTTTTAATCCAATAATCCGGAATATTCATGGCCATACGGTAATCAAACCCATATCCACCATTTTGAATCGGTGCTGCCAACCCGGGCATACCCGAAACTTCTTCCGCAATGGTAATCGCTTTGGAATTTACCTGATGAATCAACTTGTTGGCCAATGTCAAATAACAAATCGCATTATCATCCTGATTCCCGTTAAAGTAATCCCCATAATTACAGAAAGCCTCTCCCAAGCCGTGGCTATAATACAACATAGATGTCACACCGTCAAAACGAAAACCGTCAAAACGGAACTCATCCATCCAATACTTACAATTGGACAGCAAGAAATGAATCACTTCATTCTTACCATAATCAAAGCATAAGGAATCCCATGCCGGATGTTCACGCCGGCCGCCCGGATAGAAGTATTGATTAGGATCACCGGCAAAATTGCCAAGTCCCTCCACTTCATTCTTCACGGCATGAGAGTGAACAATATCCATAATGACGGCAATTCCCATTCTATGCGCCGTATCAATCAATTCCTTCAATTCATCCGGTGTACCGAAACGGGATGACGGAGCGAAAAAGCTGGAAACATGATACCCGAAACTCCCATAATAAGGATGCTCCTGAATAGCCATAATCTGAATACAATTATATCCGGCTTCCGCTATACGCGGCAATATTTTCTCACGGAACTCATTATAAGTGCCTACCCTTTCTTCTTCCTGAGCCATACCGATATGACATTCATAAATCATCAAAGGATCAGTCTTTGCACGGAACACCTTCTTTCTAAACCGGTAAGGATTCTCCGGCTCCCAAACCTGTGCGCTGAATATCTTTGTCTGATCATCCTGTACCACACGGTTAGCCCATGCTGGTATACGTTCTCCTTCACCGCCATTCCAACGGACTTTCAGTTTATACAAATCACCATGCTTTATAGCACCGCTTTGTAATTCCACCTCCCATACGCCAGGAGAGTTCTTTACATGGTACATCCTATAATCGCCATGCTCTTTCCAGTCGTTGAAATCTCCGATAAGATAAATTTCCTTCGCATTCGGAGCCCATTCACGGAACACCCACCCTCTTCTGGTACGATGCAAGCCGAAATATAAATATCCGGTGGCAAAGTCCGACAAAGTTCCTTTGCCTCCAGTCAGTTCCAATTCTTTGTCTAATGCATGCTGATGGCGTCCTTCAATCGCTGCCGAATACGGTTCCAGCCAAGGATCACTTTCTATTATGCCTAATTTAGGAGTGGTATTTTCCATAATATGATTACTTGTTAGTTATTCTCTTTCAAACCAAAACTTTAACGATCACTTTTTTCACGCCGTCAGGAGACACTCCCGGAGCATGAGCATCCTGTGGAAAAAAGATGGCAAACATTCCCGGCTTTACAGGAATATAGCTTTCGGCAAGTCCCGGATAGAACGAGATATCCTTATCTGCATCATAGTCTGCTTCGGGAAGATCTTCACGGGCTGTATAACCCATCACTTCCACCCCTGACAGAGGAATCTGTATATCAATAAACTGATTATGAGTTTCTAATTTTGCTTCTTCTTTAGTTTTAGGCTTGGTCTGAGAAAAGTTTACTACCAGATCATCACCCTGTAATTTTACTTTTCCTAATTCCTGAGCGTTCAAGTCTGTAGCCTTCAGATATTCCATTGCTTTAGCGAACAAAGGATTCAATGAAGCGTACTTTTCTAAGTTTTCTAATCTGTCTACTACCATAATTATTTCATTTTAATGGTTAAAATATTGCTTTTATCATTCAAAGTCGTCTATTGTGAAATTTGTAAAATCAGCAAAACGCTTCAGTTGCTTGAAAACATCCTCTACTTTGTCCAACAGGTCAGGGGCAAGGAAAAACGCATCAGGCACCATATAAGCACAGGTATAATCCTTACATTTTAAATAATCAATATATTCAAAATCTTTCGGAAATCCTTTAGGAGCCGTTTTTAAGTGATTTTCTCCGATAACAGGAAAGTATTGCTTGAACGCAGGATCTTCCACAATTTCTCTGTATTCATCTATGTTGTCATAAATGGACTGGCGGACAGCTTTCAGCACTTTAGATTCCAGACACCAGCTTCCACCAGCAAGCATACAGTTATCATGCTCTATATGAACATAATATCCACAATGTTCTGATTTCTTTCCACGGGCGTTGATATAGCCGCCCAAGTGTATTTTATAAGGAGTCTTATCACTAGAAAAACGCGTGTCACGATAAATTCGGTATGTACAGTCCTTAGCTTGAATACCGACAATACTTTCGTCAAACAACGAAATACGGGCGATGATTGCTGTCAGTAATTCCTCAAACTCTTTTTGAGCTTTCAGATATTCATCCTTATGCTCCTGAAACCACTCCCGATTATTGTTTGTGGCCAGGTTTTTTAAAAATTGAAAGATAACAGATACATCCATGTTACATTATGTTCATGTGTTCACTTGACAAACTTACAAAATATATTTGTAACGAACTAGAAAAAAGCGAAGTATTTATTTTTTTCCCCAGACCTTGAGAAACCCATCATGCAGCTTTCCATTGGTAGCCAACACTTCATGACCGGAATAGAAATCTCCCCCTCCGCTGTAATCTGTCACTTTTCCACCGGCATTCATCAAGATTATCGAACCGGCC
>OATW01000285.1_pt1 | contig 16558 bp, 22 predicted proteins | sample 1476091 | NCBI WGS metagenome assembly OATW01 (sample SAMEA2579991, study PRJEB22360) | human gut metagenome | biome: human gut; feature: human-associated habitat; material: faeces | place: Denmark | collected 2008/2010 | reverse complement strand
TCTGGCAGCCTGAGTTCACAGATAAAACACTCTCCAGGAAACCCGGGGCGGTTCAGAGATAACAATCAACTAATACTGTTTTGTTGATTTTTGCTTGTAATTGGCGTTCTGGTCTGATTTTTGTGGAGTAAGTTGATGCGTGATATTCAGATGGTTCTTGAGCGTTGGGGTGCGTGGGCGGCTAATAATCATGAAGATGTGACCTGGTCGTCCATTGCCGCCGGTTTTAAGGGATTAATTCCTTCAAAAGTAAAATCTCGCCCGCAATGTTGTGACGATGACGCGATGATCATTTGCGGGTGCATGGCCCGTCTGAAAAAGAACAACAGCGATTTACACGATTTATTAGTAGATTATTATGTATGTGGTATGACATTCATGTCACTGGCAAGTAAGCATTGCTGCTCGGATGGTTATATCGGGAAAAGGTTACAGAAGGCTGAGGGCATAATTGAAGGGATGTTAATGGCATTAGATATCCGGTTAGATATGGATATCGTTGCTAATAATTCTAATTGATATGCAATTGTTTACTAAAAGTTATTAAAAATGGGGCGTGGAAACGCCCCCAAAATAAAGGGTAATATATAACAGAAGGTTTATATAGTAAGAAGCAAGGTAGTGCTTCTAAAGGAAGTGGCTTGAGGGCTCCACTTATATGTTGCGGAGGCAAAGCCTCCCGCAACATATCTTTTTCGTAAGTCAGATTAGAACTGATAAACCAGACCTACAGCGACGATGTCGTCGGTATCAATACCAGCTGTTTTGGTAAACTTACTATCGTCAATTAAGTTGATTTTGTAATCAACAAAAGTGGACATGTTTTTATTAAAGTAGTAAGTAGCACCGACATCGACATACTTGACTAAGTCTCGGTCACCATGAACACCAAGGTCTTTACCTTTTGACTGAAGGTAAGCAACAGATGGACGCAGACCGAAGTCAAACTGATATTGTGCTACTGCTTCAAAGTTTTGTGCTTTGTTTGCAATATGGTTATTACCAAAAACGGTCATATTCTGAGTTTCAGAATATGTGGTAGCCAGATAGATATTGTTCGCATCATATTTCAGGCCTGCAGCCCATACTTCCGCATTTTTGCCGGAGGCATTGAATTTGCTCTTACCATAGGCGACCTGACCGTCAGTGCGATCTGATTTAGCATAGGTTGCACCCACGCCGAATCCTTCATACTCATAAGTAGTGGAGAAACCGAAACCATCACCATTGGCTTCAGTTACGTCAGTGCGGTCATTTTTACCCTGATACTGAGCAGCAAAGTTCAGGCCATCGACCAGACCAAAGAAGTCGTTGTTACGATAAGTTGCAACACCAGTAGTGCGACCAGTCATGAACACATCTGTTTGGGTCCAGGTATCACCACCGAATTCTGGCAGAACGTCAGTCCACGCACCGATGTCGTATGCTACACCGTAGTTACGGCCGTAATCGATTGAGCCGTAATCACCAAATTTCAGGCCTGCAAATGCAAGACGGGTTTTGTCTTTGGAAGAACCTTGAGATTCAGCACGGTTGCCTTTGAATTCATATTCCCACTGACCGAAACCAGTCAGTTGATCGTTGATTTGGGTTTCACCTTTGAAGCCAAGACGGGCATAAGTAGTATCACCATCATCTGCATCATTAGAGGAGAAGTAGTGCTTGGCATTAACTTTCCCGTATAGATCCAGCTTGTTACTGTCTTTATTATAAATTTCAGCTGCCTGAGCAGACATCGCCATCAGTACTGATGCAGCTACAGCAGAAATTGCCACTGTTAATTTTTTCATTGTACGCCCTTTTTTTGAACTATTATTAAAAAATGATGTCACTGCGCGATAAATATTCATCTAATCAATGTGATTATTTCAAGATGTAAGTTTTAGTTTCTCATTTAATTTGTGAAGTAGATCTCTATTTTTATCTGAACCTTTTCTATCTAATCCTATTCATGGCTCTTGTCTGAACAAAAATAAATCTATTAGCTAATTTATATTAATGGCACTTATTTATAAGTGCTCTATAATTCTTTAGCTTAATTTAAACAAACTAAAAATAACATCGGAAATTATTAACTGGTTATTTGTTGAAGTTTTCTTATGCATTTGTGGTGGTGTTTTGAACACTCGGTGGCATTCTCACAAATATCATTTAGTAGTTTACGTACGTAAAAAATTGGTTATGCTGTTAAGAGTGGTTACTTCGTCACACAGCTTAAACCCGCCGTCGAGCGGGTTTTTCCATTTTTTGAGTCTCGATATTAGCTGATAACCCAATACCTGAGTTATTCACTGACTCCGAATCTGTTACGTTTCTGCCTTTATTGCGATACGTAGTATCCCCTTAATTTACACCCGCTTTGTCTGCGAGGTGGGGTTATGAAATCCATGGATAAGTTAACAACGGGTGTCGCCTATGGTACCTCAGCAGGTAGTGCCGGGTACTGGTTTTTACAGTTGCTCGATAAAGTCACGCCCTCACAGTGGGCGGCAATAGGTGTGCTGGGTAGCCTGGTATTTGGCCTGCTGACGTACCTGACAAACCTTTATTTCAAGATTAAAGAAGATAAGCGCAAGGCTGCGAGAGGTGAATAATGCCTCCATCATTACGAAAAGCCGTTGCTGCTATTGGTGGCGGAGCAATTGCTATAGCATCAGTGTTAATCACTGGCCCAAGTGGTAACGATGGTCTGGAAGGTGTCAGCTACATACCATACAAAGATATTGTTGGTGTATGGACTGTATGTCACGGGCATACAGGAAAAGACATCATGCTCGGTAAAACGTATACCAAAGCAGAATGCAAAGCCCTCCTGAATAAAGACCTTGCCACGGTCGCCAGACAAATTAACCCGTACATCAAAGTCGATATACCGGAAACAATGCGCGGCGCTCTTTACTCATTCGTTTACAACGTGGGTGCTGGCAATTTCAGAACATCGACGCTTCTTCGCAAAATAAACCAGGGCGATATCAAAGGCGCATGTGATCAGCTACGTCGCTGGACATATGCTGGCGGTAAGCAATGGAAAGGTCTCATGACTCGTCGTGAGATTGAGCGTGAAATCTGTTTGTGGGGTCAGCAATGAACAGAGTAACCGCGATTATCTCCGCTCTGGTTATCTGCATCATCGTCTGCCTGTCATGGGCTGTTAATCATTACCGTGATAACGCCATTACCTACAAAGCCCAGCGCGACAAAAATGCCAGAGAACTGACGCTGGCGAACGCGGTAATTACTGACATACAGATGCGTCAGCGTGATGTTGCTGCGCTCGATGCAAAATACACGAAGGAGTTAGCTGATGCGAAAGCTGAAAATGATGCTCTGCGTGATGATGTTGCCGCTGGTCGTCGTCGGTTGCACATCAAAGCAGTCTGTCAGTCAGTGCGTGAAGCCACCACCGCCTCCGGCGTGGATAATGCAGCCTCCCCCCGACTGGCAGACACCGCTGAACGGGATTATTTCACCCTCAGAGAGAGGCTGATCACTATGCAAAAACAACTGGAAGGAACCCAGAAGTATATTAATGAGCAGTGCAGATAGAGCTGCCCATATCGATGGGCAACTCATGCAATTATTGTGAGCAATACACACGCGCTTCCAGCGGAGTATAAATGCCTAAAGTAATAAAACCGAGCAATCCATTTACGAATGTTTGCTGGGTTTCTGTTTTAACAACATTTTCTGCACCACCACAAATTTTTGCTGCATCGACAGTTTTCTTCTGCCCAATTCCCGAAACGAAGAAATGATGGGTGATGGTTTCCTTTGGTGTTACTGCTGTAGGTTTGTTTCCAACAGTAAACGTCTGTTGAGCACATCCTGTAATAAGCATTGCCAGAGCGGCAGAAAACAACATTTTTTCATCTTATTATCCTGCATTGTTAAAAACGGCAGAATCCTATGTGACAACAATTAAACGATAGTTAAATGGATTGATGAAAATTAAAACTACACAGGTGGGCTCAGACTATTGGAGGAAGTTGGGGACACTCAGAATCCTGTGGAATGAAATAAACCGGTCTATCCGTCCATTACCCTTTTAGCTGCGCTGTATCGTCGCCGTATTCCCGCATTAACCATGACCGTAGCCCGACGGGGAATTCCTTCTGCGTGAGTGTGCGGGAATAATTAAAAACGATGCACACCGGGTTTTTACCGCGTTAATGATTCGCGGGTTTATCCCGGTGCGATGGTGGAAGAAACAGGAAGCTGTATTACAGAAAGTGCTACTACTGTATCCCGATGCGATGTATGTAATGTGAGTCAGATAATGGCACAGGATGTGGTGATGTGGCAGTCTGGAACACAGGATATATTGTCAGAATAAGACCCGTAGGAATAAAAATGAAAAGACGCCTTTTACTACTTTTTCTGTTATCTGTCCTGGCAGTGGGATGCTCGCAGCAAAAAGCTGATGAGCCCCGGCAATTAGTGACGGTGTATCCACGATATCCGGAATATGCTGCAGCAAATTATATCAAGGGGCTGGTTGAGGTTAAGTTCGATATTGGTGCTGATGGGACTGTGACACGGATCGTTTTTCTCCGCTCAGAGCCTCATAATTTGTTTCGTGATGAAGTGGTGAAGGCCATGGCGAAATGGCGATTTGAAAAGAATCGCCCCTGTCAGGGAGTGAAGAGACAATTTATCTTTACGCCGTCACGTCCTTGATGCTTCCAGGTAGAGAGGGGCTGGAAGCAGGAGAAAAATGAAAGAGCCAGCGGTTATATTTTTGTCATGGCTGACGAGGAATGATGGAAGAAGGCGTTGTATGCCACACAACGCCTCACTGTTCATTTCTTCTTTTTCTCTGGTGGAACCCGATGAATAAGAGTTGCACTGGTTTCCGATGAGATGGCGATATACTCGGGCAAAGTATGCTGGCAGTTTTCCAACTGGTCAAAAATACCTGCTCTCGTCTGTTGCAATGCCTGCAGCATGCGGCGGCAATGCGCCTTGCTTTTACTAACCATCTTTCCTTCCTCTATCAGTCGCTGCGTGAACTCATCATGGAATACCAGGTAAATGCGGATGTTATCGGTTTTGGCTACGCAGCATAGTACAAAACGGACAGGTGCATCCCGGGACGGGGGAGGCGTCACATGTCCCTGTGATGGTTGTTCCGGGTAATGTACTGTGTGGGGCATAAAAATGTCCGATAATTTTACTTTCTACCGCAGTTAGTTGATTCGTTGGTCCTGGTAGCACATTGGGCGAGGATTTAAATGCCAGGCAACTGAAGGATGATGTCGCAAGGGAGATAGCGAGAATATTTCTGATTTTCATTTGATGATGCCTCTGTGTGAAATGACGGTAAACGACGCACTTGTGCCGGCACATAATAGCAAGCACCATAATAGATCAGATTCGATTCTTGCTGTAAGTGATAATTATTCTCGTTTTCGGGTCCTTTCCGTCGATCCAACAGGTTACGGGGCGGCGACCTCGCGGTTTTTCACTATTTATGAAAATTTTTCAGGGAAAATCGTGTCGGTACTTCTCGAATATAACTTTTTGTTTTTTTTAATATTGCATCCGTAAAGGTCCGACATGAAAGTGTCCGAAAATGCCTTTTTCTGGCGTTTTCATGTCGGGCCTTGTATTTGATAATGGGTTGTTTTCATGAAGGTTAATAAAAAGAGGCTTGCCGAAATTTTCAACGTGGACCCGCGGACGATTGAACGCTGGCAGTCTCAGGGACTCCCTTGCGCCTCCAAAGGTAGTAAGGGCATTGAATCTGTATTTGATACTGCCATGGCAATTCAGTGGTATGCGCAGAGGGAAACTGATATCGAAAACGAAAAGCTCCGCAAAGAACTGGACGATTTGCGTGCGGCAGCGGAGTCAGATTTACAACCCGGCACCATTGACTATGAACGCTACCGGCTCACAAAAGCGCAGGCAGATGCGCAGGAACTGAAAAATGCCCGTGAAGACGGAGTAGTGCTGGAAACTGAACTGTTTACCTTCATTCTGCAACGTGTGGCACAGGAGATTTCGGGGATACTTGTGCGTGTGCCGTTGACATTACAGCGTAAATATCCGGACATTTCACCATCACACCTTGATGTGGTGAAAACTGAAATCGCGAAAGCCTCCAATGTTGCAGCTAAGGCCGGTGAAAACGTGGGCGGGTGGATCGATGATTTCAGACGCGCAGAAGGCAGCTAATGCAGCCGGTGCGATAGCTACAGGGCTTTTATCTCTCATTATTCCTGTTCCACTGACGACAGTTCAGTGGGCCAATAAACATTATTACCTTCCTAAAGAGTCGTCTTATACCCCGGGGCGATGGGAAACACTGCCGTTTCAGGTTGGCATCATGAACTGTATGGGCAACGATCTGATTCGCACGGTTAACCTGATTAAATCTGCCCGTGTTGGTTATACAAAGATGTTGCTGGGAGTGGAGGCTTATTTTATTGAGCATAAATCACGCAACAGCCTTCTTTTTCAGCCCACGGACTCAGCTGCTGAAGATTTTATGAAATCTCATGTTGAGCCAACGATAAGGGATGTTCCTGCATTGCTGGAGCTGGCTCCATGGTTCGGAAGAAAACACCGCGATAATACGCTCACCCTGAAGCGTTTTTCCTCCGGTGTGGGGTTCTGGTGTCTGGGTGGTGCGGCAGCAAAAAACTACCGTGAAAAATCCGTGGATGTGGTCTGTTATGACGAGCTTTCCTCGTTCGAACCGGATGTTGAAAAAGAGGGTTCGCCAACCCTGCTGGGGGATAAACGTATTGAGGGCTCTGTATGGCCAAAATCCATTCGCGGCTCGACGCCTAAAATCAAAGGCTCCTGCCAGATCGAAAAAGCCGCTAACGAGTCGGCACATTTCATGCGTTTTTATGTGCCCTGTCCGCACTGTGGGGAGGAGCAGTATCTGAAATTTGGCGATGATGCCTCGCCTTTCGGTCTTAAGTGGGAGAAGAATAAGCCAGAAAGTGTTTTCTACCTTTGTGAGCATCATGGCTGTGTGATCCATCAGTCTGAGCTTGACCAGAGTAACGGGCGGTGGATCTGTGAAAACACGGGCATGTGGACTCGTGACGGTCTGACATTTTTCAGCGCCGCGGATAATGAAATTCCGCCGCCGCGCTCCATCACATTCCATATCTGGACGGCGTACAGTCCGTTCACCACCTGGGTACAGATTGTCTATGACTGGCTGGATGCACTGAAAGATCCCAACGGCCTGAAAACCTTTGTGAACACCACGCTGGGCGAGACCTGGGAAGAGGCCGTGGGCGAAAAACTCGATCACCAGGTGCTGATGGATAAGGTTGTGCGTTACACGGCTGCGGTGCCTTCCCGGGTGGTTTATCTGACGGCGGGCATTGACTCGCAGCGAAACCGTTTTGAGATGTATGTCTGGGGATGGGCTCCGGGAGAGGAAGCCTTTCTGGTGGATAAAATCATCATTATGGGGCGTCCCGATGAGGAAGAGACGCTGTTACGTGTGGATGCGGCGATCAACAAAAAATACCGCCATGCAGACGGAACCGAAATGACCATTTCCCGTGTCTGCTGGGACACCGGGGGGATCGATGGCGAAATTGTCTATCAGAGGTCAAAAAAACACGGTGTTTTCCGGGTGCTGCCGGTAAAAGGTGCATCTGTTTATGGCAAGCCGGTGATCACCATGCCAAAAACCCGCAATCAGCGGGGCGTGTATCTGTGTGAAGTGGGGACGGACACCGCAAAAGAAATTCTCTATGCCCGTATGAAAGCCGATCCCACGCCTGTGGATGAAGCCACGTCGTATGCTATCCGTTTTCCTGATGATCCGGAGATTTTTTCGCAGACAGAGGCGCAGCAACTGGTCGCGGAAGAGCTTGTGGAGAAGTGGGAAAAAGGAAAGATGCGTCTGCTGTGGGATAACAAAAAGCGGCGTAACGAAGCGCTGGACTGCCTGGTGTATGCCTACGCGGCATTACGTGTGTCCGTGCAACGCTGGCAGCTTGATCTGGCTGTACTGGCAAAATCCCGGGAAGAAGAGACGACCCGGCCAACCCTTAAAGAACTGGCAGCGAAGCTGTCCGGAGGAGTGAATGGTTACAGTCGCTGAACTGCAGGCGCTGCGTCAGGCGCGCCTTGATTTATTAACCGGTAAACGGGTGGTGTCTGTCCAGAAAGATGGTCGCAGAATTGAATATACGGCAGCTTCTCTGGATGAGCTTAACCGGGCGATCAATGATGCGGAGTCGGTACTGGGGACAACCCGGTGTCGCCGTCGTCCGCTGGGAGTGAGGTTATGAAACGAACGCCTGTCCTGATTGATGTGAACGGCGTTCCGCTTCGGGAGAGCCTCAGCTACACCGGTGGCGGTGCAGGATTTGGCGGGCAAATGGCAGAGTGGTTGCCACCCTCGCAGAGTGCCGATGCGGCCCTGCTGCCCGCGTTGCGTCTGGGGAATGCCCGTGCAGATGATCTGGTGCGCAATAACGGAATAGCGGCCAATGCGGTGGCCCTGCATAAGGATCACATTGTCGGGCATATGTTTCTGATCAGCTACCGTCCGAACTGGCGCTGGCTGGGGATGCGGGAGACCGCGGCAAAAAGTTTTGTCGATGAGGTGGAGGCGGCCTGGTCAGAATACGCAGAAGGGATGTTTGGTGAGATCGACGTGGAAGGGAAACGCACGTTTACGGAATTTATCCGTGAAGGTGTGGGCGTTCATGCGTTTAACGGCGAAATCTTTGTGCAGCCGGTCTGGGATACGGAAACCACGCAGTTATTCCGTACGCGTTTTAAAGCCGTGAGTCCGAAACGGGTGGACACGCCTGGACACGGTATGGGGAACCGTTTTCTGCGGGCCGGTGTGGAGGTCGATCGATATGGCCGTGCCGTCGCGTACCATATCTGTGAGGATGATTTTCCGTTCTCTGGTAGTGGACGATGGGAACGGATCCCGCGTGAACTTCCCACCGGGCGTCCGGCCATGCTGCATATTTTCGAGCCGGTGGAGGACGGGCAGACCCGTGGAGCCAATCAGTTTTACAGCGTTATGGAACGGCTGAAGATGCTGGATTCCCTGCAGGCAACACAGCTTCAGTCGGCCATAGTGAAGGCGATGTATGCAGCGACGATTGAAAGTGACCTTGATACCGAAAAGGCCTTTGAATATATCGCCGGTGCGCCGCAGGGGCAGAAGGATAATCCGCTTATTAATATTCTGGATAAGTTCTCCACCTGGTATGACACGAATAGCGTGACGCTGGGCGGTGTCAAAATTCCGCACCTTTTCCCCGGTGATGATCTGAAACTTCAGACCGCGCAGGATTCAGACAATGGATTTTCGGCGCTTGAACAGGCGCTGCTGCGGTATATCGCCGCCGGTCTTGGCGTTTCCTACGAACAGTTGTCCCGTGATTACTCGAAGGTCAGTTACTCAAGTGCCCGCGCCTCCGCCAATGAGTCGTGGCGCTATTTTATGGGGCGGCGAAAATTTATTGCGTCCCGGCTGGCCACGCAGATGTTTTCCTGCTGGCTGGAAGAGGCACTTCTTCGGGGGATTATTCGTCCGCCACGGGCACGGTTTGATTTTTATCAGGCGCGATCAGCCTGGTCACGGGCTGAGTGGATTGGAGCCGGAAGAATGGCCATTGACGGGCTCAAGGAGGTTCAGGAATCAGTGATGCGCATTGAGGCCGGACTGAGCACGTATGAGAAAGAGCTGGCGCTGATGGGCGAGGATTATCAGGACATTTTCCGCCAGCAGGTCAGGGAATCTGCTGAGCGGCAAAAAGCCGGACTCTCACGTCCGGTGTGGATAGAGCAGGCGTATCAGCAGCAGATAGCGGAGAGTCGTAGGCCGGAAGAGGAGACAACACCACGTGAGACGTAATCTTTCACACATTATTGCCGCAGCATTCAATGAACCGCTGCTTCTGGAGCCCGCCTATGCGCGGGTTTTCTTTTGCGCGCTCGGGCGCGAGATGGGGGCAGCAAGTCTTTCGGTACCACAACAGCAGGTACAGTTTGATGCTCCCGGAATGCTGGCTGAAACGGACGAGTACATGGCCGGAGGTAAACGACCGGCCCGTGTTTACCGGGTGGTGAACGGTATTGCTGTACTGCCGGTGACCGGCACGCTGGTGCACCGGCTGGGGGGGATGCGGCCATTTTCCGGAATGACTGGCTATGACGGCATTGTCGCCTGTCTTCAGCAGGCAATGGCAGATAGCCAGGTGCGGGGCATACTGCTGGACATTGACAGTCCGGGCGGGCAGGCCGCCGGCGCGTTTGACTGCGCTGACATGATTTACCGCCTCCGTCAGCAGAAGCCGGTCTGGGCACTGTGCAATGACACGGCCTGTTCTGCAGCCATGCTGCTGGCGTCGGCCTGCTCCCGACGGCTGGTTACCCAGACATCCCGTATCGGTTCCATTGGCGTGATGATGAGCCATGTCAGCTATGCCGGTCATCTGGCGCAGGCCGGTGTGGATATCACGCTGATTTACTCAGGGGCGCACAAGGTGGATGGCAATCAGTTTGAAGCGTTGCCGGCAGAGGTTCGCCAGGACATGCAGCAGCGGATTGATGCGGCGCGCCGGATGTTTGCCGAAAAAGTGGCGATGTTTACCGGTCTGTCTGTTGATGCAGTCACGGGAACAGAGGCCGCTGTTTTTGAAGGTCAGTCCGGCATTGAGGCCGGGCTGGCGGATGAATTAATCAATGCGTCGGATGCCATCAGTGTGATGGCCACGGCGCTGAACAGTAATGTCAGAGGAGGTACTATGCCGCAATTAACTGCAACGGAAGCCGCCGCGCAGGAGAACCAGCGAGTGATGGGGATCCTGACATGCCAGGAAGCGAAAGGACGTGAACAGCTTGCCACGATGCTGGCAGGACAACAGGGCATGAGCGTTGAACAGGCCCGGGCGATTCTGGCCGCGGCGGCACCGCAGCAGCCGGTGGCATCCACGCAGAGTGAAGCCGATCGCATTATGGTGTGTGAAGAAGCGAACGGTCGTGAACAACTGGCGGCAACGCTGGCGGCGATGCCGGAGATGACGGTGGAAAAAGCCCGCCCGATCCTGGCTGCTTCACCGCAGGCGGATGCCGGACCATCACTCCGTGATCAGATCATGGCACTGGATGAGGCAAAAGGGGCTGAGGCGCAGGCTGAACAGCTGGCTGCCTGCCCGGGAATGACAGTGGAGAGCGCCCGGGCTGTGCTGGCTGCGGGATCAGGTAAGGCAGAACCGGTCTCTGCATCCACAACCGCCATGTTTGAACATTTCATGGCGAACCATTCACCGGCAGCGGTACAGGGTGGCGTGGCACAGACGTCAGCAGACGGTGATGCGGACGTGAAAATGCTCATGGCCATGCCATGAAGTCAGTGCTGACCATCAATAGGAGGTTTTTACAATATGGTGACGAAAACCATCACTGAACAGCGTGCGGAAGTACGTATTTTTGCCGGTAATGATCCGGCTCATACCGCCACAGGCAGCAGCGGGATTTCCTCGCCAACACCGGCACTGACGCCCCTGATGCTGGATGAAGCCACCGGGAAACTGGTGGTCTGGGACGGACAGAAAGCCGGTAGTGCGGTTGGCATACTGGTACTGCCGCTTGAAGGCACAGAGACGGTGCTGACCTATTACAAGTCGGGGACCTTTGCGACGGAGGCAATCCGCTGGCCTGACAGTGTGGATGAACACAAAAAGGCAAATGCCTTTGCCGGCACAGCCCTGAGTCACGCGGCTCTGCCGTAACACGTTATCAGGCCACCATGGTGACCTGACTGATTTCTGAATGAAAGGAACTGATTTATGGGATTGTTTACGACCCGCCAGTTACTCGGTTATACCGAACAAAAAGTGAAATTCCGTGCGCTGTTTCTGGAGCTGTTTTTCCGCCGTACGGTGAATTTCCACACCGAAGAGGTGATGCTGGACAAAATTACCGGAAAAACGCCGGTGGCGGCCTATGTCTCCCCGGTTGTTGAAGGAAAAGTGCTGCGTCATCGTGGTGGTGAAACCCGCGTGTTGCGTCCGGGCTACGTCAAGCCGAAACACGAATTTAATTACCAGCAGGCGGTTGAGCGCCTTCCTGGTGAAGATCCATCTCAACTGAATGATCCGGCTTACCGCCGTCTGCGTATCATTACCGATAACCTCAAACAGGAAGAGCACGCGATTGTCCAGGTGGAAGAAATGCAGGCGGTAAATGCTGTGTTGTATGGCAAATACACCATGGAAGGAGACCAGTTCGAGAAAATTGAGGTCGATTTTGGCAGGTCGACGAAGAATAACATCACTCAGGGTAGTGGTAAGGAGTGGTCAAAACAGGATCGTGACACGTTCGATCCTACACATGATATTGACCTCTACTGCGACCTGGCCAGCGGTCTTGTGAATATTGCCATTATGGACGGTACCGTCTGGCGTCTTCTGAATGGTTTTAAGCTGTTCCGCGAAAAACTGGATACCCGTCGCGGCTCAAATTCTCAACTCGAAACGGCAGTGAAAGATCTGGGCGCAGTGGTGTCCTTCAAGGGGTATTACGGCGATCTGGCCATTGTGGTGGCGAAAACGTCTTATATAGCAGAAGACGGTATCGAAAAACGTTATCTTCCAGATGGCATGCTGGTTCTGGGGAATACTGCTGCAGATGGGATCCGTTGTTACGGTGCCATTCAGGATGCTCAGGCGTTGTCCGAAGGTGTGGTGGCCTCTTCCCGTTATCCGAAACACTGGCTGACGGTAGGGGATCCCGCCCGTGAATTTACCATGACGCAGTCCGCGCCGCTGATGGTGTTGCCGGACCCGGATGAGTTTGTGGTGGTACAGGTGAAATAATCCGTGAGCGGGGGCGAAATGCCCCCGTGTCTTTTTTCACAGGGGGCTGATATGGCAACGAAAGAGCAAAATCTGAAACGGCTTGATGAACTGGCCCTGATTCTGGGGCGTGAGCCGGATATATCCGGGAGTGCCGCAGAGATAGCGCAGCGGGTGGCAGAATGGGAAGAGGAAATGCAGTCATCCGGCGATGATGTACAGGTTATGAATATGGATATCCGGGAGCGGGAAACCGCGGCTCATGATGTTCGTGAGGAAACATCCGGCGCGTTAACGCGCATCAGAGTTCTGACCTGCCTCCATCTCTGTGGCGTTGATGGTGAAACGGGGGAATCCGTTGAGCTTGCGGATGTTGGTCGGGTGATTCTGATTATGTCCTCAGATGCAAAAACACACGTTGATGGTGGAATGGCTGTTTATGCGTGATTTTCAGAATGCCTTTGATGCCGCCCTTGCCGGGGTGGACAGTACGATTGTTGAAGTGATGGGCATCAGTGCGCAGTTCACCTCCGGTGCACAGCGTGGCGGCGAGGTTCATGGCGTTTTTGACGATCCGGAGTCGCTGGGTTTTGCCAGTAGTGGGATCCGTATTGAAGGAAGTAACCCGTCATTATTTGTGCTTACGGATACGGTTTGTGCTGTACGGCGTGGTGACACGCTGACCATTAACGGCGAGATGTTCTGGGTGGACCGTGTTTCTCCGGATGACGGAGGGAGTTGTTATCTCTGGCTCAACCGGGGGCAACCACCTGCCGCCAGCCGTCGCCGCTGAAAGGGGGATGTATGGCCATAAAAGGTCTTGAGCAGGCCGTTGAAAACCTCAGCCGTATCAGCAAAACGGCAGTGCCTGGTGCCGCCGCAATGGCCATTAACCGCGTTGCTTCATCCGCGATATCGCAGTCGGCGTCACTGGTTGCCTGTGAGACAAAGGTACGCCGGAAACTGGTAAAGGAAAGGGCCAGGCTGAAAAGGGCCACGGTCAAAAATCCGCAGGCCAGAATCAAAGTTAACCGGGGGGATTTGCCCGTAATCAGGCTGGGTAACGCGCGGGTTGTCCTGTCCCGACGCAGGCGTCGTAAAAAGGGGCAGCGTTCATCCCTGAAAGGTGGCGGCAGCGTGCTTGTGGTGGGAAACCGTCGTATTCCCGGCGCGTTTATTCAGCAACTGAAAAATGGCCGGTGGCATGTCATGCAGCGTGTGGCCGGGAAAAACCGTTACCCCATTGATGTGGTGAAAATCCCGATGGCGGTGCCGCTGACCACGGCGTTTAAACAGAATATTGAGCGGATACGGCGTGAGCGTCTTCCGAAAGAGCTGGGCTATGCGCTGCAGCATCAACTGAGAATGGTAATAAAGCGATGAAACATACTGAACTCCGTGCAGCCGTACTGGATGCACTGGAGAAGCATGACACCGGGGCGACGCTTTTTGATGGTCGCCCTGCTGTTTTTGATGAGGAAGATTTTCCGGCAATTGCCGTTTATCTCACCGGCGCTGAATACACGGGCGAAGAGCTGGACAGCGATACCTGGCAGGCGGAGCTGCATATTGAAGTTTTCCTGCCTGCTCAGGTGCCGGATTCAGAGCTGGATTCGTGGATGGAGTCCCGGATTTATCCGGTGATGAGCGATATCCCGGCACTGTCAGATTTGATCACCAGTATGGTGGCCAGTGGCTATGACTACCGGCGCGACGATGATGCGGGCCTGTGGAGTTCAGCCGATCTGACTTATGTCATTACCTATGAAATGTGAGGACGATATGCCAACACCAAATCCTCTGGCACCGGTGAAAGGGGCCGGGACCACACTGTGGGTTTATAACGGGAGCGGCGACCCTTATGCAAACCCGCTTTCAGACAATGACTGGTCGCGTCTGGCAAAAATTAAAGACCTGACGCCCGGCGAACTGACCGCTGAGTCCTATGACGACAGTTATCTCGATGATGAAGATGCGGACTGGACCGCGACCGGGCAGGGGCAGAAATCCGCCGGAGATACCAGCTTCACGCTGGCGTGGATGCCCGGAGAGCAGGGGCAGCAGGCGCTGCTGGCGTGGTTTAATGAAGGTGATACCCGTGCCTATAAAATCCGCTTCCCGAACGGCACGGTCGATGTGTTCCGTGGCTGGGTCAGCAGTATCGGTAAGGCGGTGACGGCGAAGGAAGTGATCACCCGTACGGTGAAGGTCACCAATGTGGGCCGTCCGTCAATGGCAGAAGATCGCAGTACGGTGACGGCGGCAACCGGTATGACCGTGACGCCTGCCAGCTCCTCGGTGGTGAAAGGGCAGAGCACCACGCTGACCGTGGCCTTCCAGCCGGAGGGCGCAACTGACAAGAGCTTCCGTGCGGTGTCAGCGGATAAAACAAAAGCCACCGTGTCGGTCAGTGGTATGACCATCACCGTGAACGGCGTTGCTGCAGGCAAGGTCAACATTCCGGTTGTATCCGGTAATGGTGAACTTGCTGCGGTTGCAGAAATCACTGTCACCGACAGTTAATCCGGAGAGTCAGCGATGTTCCTGAAAACCGAATCATTTGAACATAACGGCGTGACCGTCACGCTTTCTGAACTGTCAGCCCTGCAGCGTATTGAGCATCTCGCCCTGATGAAACAGCAGGCAGAACAGGCGGAGTCAGACAGCAACCGGCAGGTTACTGTGGAAGACGCCATCAGAACCGGTGCTTTTGTGGTGGCGATGTCCCTGTGGCATAACCATCCGCAGAAGACAAAGCAGCCTTCCATGAATGAAGCCGTTAAACAGATTGAGCAGGAAGTGCTTACCACCTGGCCCGCGGAGGCAATTTCTCATGCTGAAAACGTGGTGTACCGGCTGTCCGGTATGTATGGGTTTGTGGTGAATGATGCCCCTGACCAGGCAGAGGACTCCGGGCCTGCAGAGCCTGTTTCTGCGGGAAAGTGTTCGACGGTGAGCTGAGTTTTGCCCTGAAACTGGCGCGAGAGATGGGGCGACCTGACTGGCGCGCCATGCTTGCCGGGATGTCATCCACGGAGTATGCCGACTGGCACCGCTTTTACAGTACCCATTATTTTCATGATGTTCTGCTGGATATGCACTTTTCCGGGCTGACGTACACTGTGCTCAGCCTGTTTTTCAGCGATCCGGATATGCATCCGCTGGATTTCAGTTTGCTGAACCGGCGTGAGGATGACGAAGAGCCTGAAGATGATGTGCTGATGCAGAAAGCGGCAGGGCTTACCGGAGGCGTCCGCTTTGACCCGGACGGAAATGAAGTTATCCCCGCTTCCCCGGATATGGCGGGCATGACGGAGGATGACGTAATGCTGATGACAGTATCAGAAGGGATCGCAGGAGGAGTCCGGTATGGCTGAACCGGTAGGCGATCTGGTCGTTGATTTAAGTCTGGATGCGGCCAGATTTGACGAGCAGATGGCCAGAGTCAGGCGTCATTTTTCCGGTACGGAAAGTGATGCGAAAAAAACAGCGGCAGTCGTTGAACAGTCGCTGAGCCGACAGGCGCTGGCTGCACAGAAAGCGGGGATTTCCGTCGGGCAGTATAAAGCCGCCATGCGTATGCTGCCTGCACAGTTCACCGACGTGGCCACGCAGCTTGCAGGCGGGCAAAGCCCGTGGCTGATCCTGCTGCAACAGGGTGGTCAGGTTAAGGACTCCTTCGGCGGGATGATCCCCATGTTCCGGGGGCTTGCCGGTGCGATCACCCTGCCGATGGTCGGGGCCACCTCGCTGGCGGT
>OATW01000272.1_pt1 | contig 17202 bp, 4 predicted proteins | sample 1476091 | NCBI WGS metagenome assembly OATW01 (sample SAMEA2579991, study PRJEB22360) | human gut metagenome | biome: human gut; feature: human-associated habitat; material: faeces | place: Denmark | collected 2008/2010 | reverse complement strand
GTGCTCGCCAGGAACAGTGGCGTCTCTTCCCCGCCGTCACTGCCGCCGAGCCGGGCGACCGTCTCGCTTGCCGTGCGGTGCGCGATGCAGTCCAACCCCTTGTGGTCGTAGAAGCTCACGTCGCAGTCGGAATCGGTGTGCAGGTAGAACGCGGGCACGTCCCATGCGGCGAAATGCTCCTGCATGCGTCTCCAAAGCCGCCCGCCCACACCGTGGCCGCGCACGTCGGGGTTGACGATGAACAGTTCCAGCTCGCCCATGGTGGTTTCGTTGGCGCGCCCTTCGCGTTCCAGATCGAGTTCCACCGAGAAGCCGGATTTCAGCGCCGCCATATGCTTGGCGGCCTCCGGATCGGCGTCGATGCGGCGTTCCAAGGCCTTCATTTCCTCGCCGACTTCGATTTCGTCGAGCTGCGGCGCCTCGCCGGCGACGCGGATGAACGTGACGCCCGCGAGTGTGCCGTCGGCGGCGAACGCGCCGTTGGCGAACGTGGTCGGCAGCAGGTAGTGCAGCACGAAATATCGGGAGATCAGCCGCGACATGTCCGCGCCGACCTTGTCCACATCCTGCGGCCAGGTACGGTCGAACAGGTCGACCACCGCGTCCAGATCGCCCCAGCCGATGGGACGGAAGACGATTGCCGATGCGTTGTTTGTTCCGGCACCCATGCCGGCGTTCGGGATTGCGGTTGCGCTGTTCGCAGCCATATCAAACACTCCTTAACTGTCGTTGCGTCCGGCATGTGCGCCCGCCCACACATGCTGCACGAGGGTAGCGGCGTTCCTCCACAACGCTGCCTGCATAGCGGTTTCTCCCGCAGGCAGGCCGGAAAGCGCCGCTCCCCCGCTTTCTTCGGTCAAGGAGCCATTGCGCACCGGCACTAGTCGTTGTCGGATTGCTGCGGAATTCCGTAGCTCAACTCGGCAAGGATCTCTTCTTCTGTTTTGTCGAGGGCGTCAAGCTCCCGATCGGCCTCGTGAGGCTCACTCACATAGTAGAGACAGGCGTCGATTGCATCCAACGGCACCCCTTCCATCGCCGCGAGCAGCAGGCGGTACAGGTCGAGCTGTGCGAGCTTCTCCTTGATTTCGTCCGGTTTGCGTGGTTTTACGCCGGTTTTCCAATCGACCACGGTGTAGCGTTTCGTCTCGTCCGTTTCGTCGAGACCGCCGAAGAACACCGCGTCGAGTTTGCCGTTGACGATGGTGCCGAGCTGGGGCATGTCGACGACGAGCTGGCGTTCCGCCCATGCTGGACGTCGTTTTGCCCACGGCGAAGCGACGAGACGACGCTGCCAAGCGGCCAGTTTCCGTTCGTCTCGCAATCGGGCGTCCTGCGATGGTGCGTCCTGCGATTGCACGCCGCCGTTGTCCGCGTCGACTTGCGTATCACCTATCAATGCGATCAGTTCCGCACGCGACTGCGCGGCCATACCGGCAGCACCTTCCGTACCGCCGATGCCGTCGACGTCCGCATCGGCCATGATGAACCGTTCCGCCCATGCGTGGAACCGCGTGCCGAGTTGGGCGGCCGGCGAGGCGACCTTCGGAATCGGACGGACCAGACCACGCCAGTAGGCGCGGGAGTCACGCTCGCCCATGGAGCCGGCGCGCGCTTGCAGCGAGGTGACGTTTTGGCGGCCGGCAGCAAGGATACGTTCGCCTTTGGCACGCACGGCCTCGTCGAAGGCGTCCTGCGATTCGCCTGCGTCAGCCACGTCCGGTTCCGGCATGAGATGTTCGTCGGCGACGAGCAGTTTGGCGAGACGCAGCAGTGAGTTTCCGGTTTCCGGCGATGGCGTGGCGGATTCATCGGCAACGTCGCCCTGCGTTCCCGTGGATTCAGCGATATTCGGTTCGTCGGATTCGACGGCACGTACCTGTTCGGCCGCGGCACGCAGCTTGTCGGCGACATCGGCGCTCAGATCGCACGGCCAAGGCAAAGTATGGTCGTCCGAGACCGGTTCGAGCGGCGTGTTCCACGCATCGCCCACCACGGCATTCTCGAAATCGCGGGCGTGTTCGCCTACGAAATAGCCGTCGGGCAGGTCAAGTCCCAGCGTGTGCGGGGAGCCGTCCACATCGTCGGACAGGTTGTCCGGTTCGCGTACCGCGGTGACGATTCCGTTCATCGAATCGCGCGTCTCCAGCCAGAAATTCGACGGCGCGGCGCTTTTCTTTCCCTCCGCCAGGTGGGAGTCGCGGCTCGTCTCGTTGCATCCGCTGTATACGAGCAGCGCCTCGTAGCGGGCGCGCGTCAACGCCACGTAGGCGAGACGGCGTTCGTCGGCGTGCAGTCGGCGGCCGTATTCCTCCTGTTGCGTCAGGTACAGGCTTGCCGGATCCATTCCTTCCATATCGTCGACGGCCATGGTTCGCAAGGTGCCGAACACCTCGTCGTCGATCACTTCCGCATCGTCCAATCCGTCGAGCGATTCCACGGGATTGCCCCCGATGGGCGCGTCGTGCGGGAATCGTGGCAGGATATCCGCGTCGGCGCGCACCGGAACCGGCACCGCGGACGGGTCTTCCAGCCAAGTGCGGGCTTTTTCGAAGTATTCCGGCGGCTCCCATACGCCGTCGCGCCGACCGCCCGGATGGTCTTCGTCCGTTTTGACGCTCAGGTGGTCGCCTTGACTGGACGGGAAGGTGCCGTCGCGCATGCCGACCACGGCCACGGCGTCCCATTCCAGGCCTTTCGACTGGTGCACGGTCATGAGCACCACATCGACGGGGGTATCTGGTGCGGTTGCGTTGTCGTCGGACGCGTCACGCAGCGAATCCACCCACGAGATGAACGCGCGCAGGCTTGGCGTGCCCTGCGCGGCGATTTCCTGCAAGTAGGTGTCCACCAGAGACAGCATCGCGTCGAGTGACGAAGCGGCATGCGATGTGGCACGATTGCCGGCATCCGGATGCCGCATCCGTTCGGCGAGCAGCAGGTCGATGTCCAGTCCGAGCGCGGTGATGGCCGTGCGTACCACTTCCGGCAACGGATGACCGGCCGTGCGCTGCACCTGTTGGATGACGCGACCGGCGTGGATGACGCTCGCGGCTCCCGTACGGCTCAATACGCCGTCGACGAGGTGCCGCAGATCGCCGCGCAGCAGCACGTCGATCAGGAAGACGGCGTTGGGCACTTGGTCGCGGTAGGCGCGCACGGTGGCGCGGATGTCGGCGTCGGACGGATTCGCATCCGCCTCCACGATGCCGGCCGACACGAGCGCGCGGTAGCGTTGCGCGGTGTTGAGCCGTTCGGCGATGCCGGCGAGCGCCTGCAGATCGTCGGCGGACAGGCCGAATCGTGGTGTGGCGAGCAGCCGCATGAGCGCGGCGCTGTCGGTGTGGTCGCATACGACGTGCAGCAGGGCGAGGATGTCTTTGATTTCGGGACGTTCCAGGAGTGCGGCCTGGCCGACGACGAGTGTGGTGAGGCCGGCTTGTTCCAGTGCGTCCTCGTAGGCTGGCATCTGCGTTTTGGAGCGGAACAGGAGCGCCACGTGCGGACGGTTGTCTTTGGCTCCGTCGGCGAGCTCGTTTTCGGTTGGCGTGTGCAGTGCGATCGCTTGTTTGGCGAAGCGTACGATGGCGTCGATTTCCTGGCCGAATGTGGCGTAGCCGAGCACGCCGAGCGTACCTTCGGGGGCGTTGTCGATATTGGCGAGCGGGGGCACGTCCACTTCGCGCATAAGCGAACTGCCGCGACGTCTGGCGGGCAGGCGCAATGGTTTCGTCAGATTGTTGGCCGCTTCGAGCACCATGCGCGAGTTACGTCGGGTGACGGTCAGCGTGTAGGGCTTGTCGGTGGCGTCGTGGCCGAAGTCGTGTTGCAGCATGCGGAATGCGCCGGGGCTGGCTCCTCGCCATGCGTAGATCGATTGGAAGGGGTCGCCGACGGCGTTCACCGCGCTGCGATGGGTGGAATCGGCGTGGAACAGTGCGGTCAGGAGGGCCGCCTGCGTGGTGGAGGTGTCTTGGTATTCGTCGAGCAGCACGTGCGTGTAGCGTTTGCGGTAGGTGGCTCCGATGGAGGGGAATCGGGTGACGAGTTGGAATGCGGCGATGGTGAAGTCGCTGAATTCGGCCATGTTGAGGGCGCGTTTTTCGGCGTGGTAGTCGGCCACGAGGTCGAGTAGCAGGTCGCGTTTGCGGGCCGTGCCGGCCAATTGCGCGGTCTTGTAGACGCAGAGTTGGTGGCATTGGGCGCGGTATTCGCGCATGCGGGTTTCGAAGGCGGTGTCGGATTCCTTTTTCTTCTGTTTCGGAGCCTTGCCCACTTTCGGCTCGTCATCGGGAACGTCCTCGTCTTCAAGCGCTTTGGCCACTTGCGCCACGAACGCCTTATCCCATGCGCGCACGCGTTCCACGGCTTCGTCGAAGCTGGTGCAGTCGCTGCCGATCATGGCTCCTGCGATGGCGTTGGATAGGGTGAACACGTTGCCGGCGATGGTGGAGAATTTGCCGAGTTCGTCGCCGCCTTGGTCGAAGGCCATGAGCTGGTCCATGTGCTTGTCGAGCACGGTGTGGATGAGCTGCAGCGCTCCGGCTTCGCTCAATGGCTGCGTGTTTTGGTCGAAGCCGACGAGCAGGCCGTATTGGCGCACGATGGTTTGGAAGAACGCGTCATAGGTGGAGACTTCCGGTTTGAGGAAGGCGACGCGCGTACCACGTCCGGCCTGGTTGCGCGTCACGGCAGCGGAAACGCGCGAAAGCAGTTCGGAGGCGGCTTTGCGTGTGAAGGTCAGGCCCAGAATCTTCTCGGGACTGATGCCTTGGTCGATGAGGGTGATGATGCGGCGGGTCATGGTGTAGGTTTTGCCGGAGCCGGCGCCCGCCACCACGACCACGTCCTCGTATGAGGGGGCTTGGATGACGGCGGCCTGTTCCGGACTGTCGGTGAATTTCGGCGTGGCGGCCGGCGCAGTGCCCATCGCATCGCCCTTTGCTGTGGCCCCGTTCGTTGACATGCTTCCGTTCATACCGTTGCTCCCGTTCATGCCACGGTCCTTTCGAATACGGTGTTCTGCTCGCCTTGGCAGGCCGGGCAGACCCCACTGCCGTACGTTCTGCAGTATCCGACGTGTTCCACGGTCGGACGCGCGGTGATGCGGGTGGCCCGGCTCGCCGCGGCCGCATAGAAGACGCGGGAGATCATGGTCAGCGACCATACCGTCATCTTCGACCGCGATTCCAGAAGTTGCTTCCAATGTTCTTCGCTGACCTGCGCCGGCCGTTCGACGTCGTCGAGGCCGCTGGTGAAGACGCTGGCCATTTTGGGCACGTATTTGCGGGGTATGAAATCGCCCGCGTTGATGCTTCCGCCGGCGAACAGCGCCTGCTGGTGGTACGCTTCGTCGCCTTGCCCTTTGCGTGGCGCGGGTGCCGCGTATTCCATGACGTGGAACAGGGCGCTTTGGGTGATGTCCGGCATGGTTGCGATCGCCTGCGCGCCGCGTTTTCCGTCGTGTTCCGGGAATGCGAGGCCCAGCTGGTAGCAGACGAGCTGCAGGTCGCTGAACAGGGAGCGTCCATTCGGCACTTTGCCGGTTTTGTAGTCAATCAGCCGTACCTGTTCGCGGCCGTCTGCGGTACGGCGGTGTTCAAGACGGTCGATTCTGCCCGACAGGCGTACGGTGAGCCGGTCGCTCATGCCGGTTTCCGGCCAGCCGCCGACGAGCGCGCCCATGATGGCGATGAGTTCGTCGCGGGAGATCGGAGCGTTGCCGTCGATGGCGTTGTAGGCGTCGAGGATGTCGTCGAAGTCGAATTGCGCGGCGAACTGCCGTTCCGCTTCGGCATGGTCCAATGTTCCCACGGTGATGGTTTCGGTGTTGTTCGACGGGTATCCCGTACGGTTCGACTTGACGAAATATGTGGCGATGTTGCGCAATGCGACCGATGCTTTCGCGTCCTTGCCGAGCGCCTTGTACCGTTCCTCGGGGTCGTCGATGGCGTTGAGGTCGCCACGTAGGGTCTTGTATCGGCTGATCATCCATTGGGTGATTTCGTCGATGTTGTCCTCGTCGCTTACCGCGGTGTGGTTTTGGGGCAGGTCGAGGCCGGCTTCGGTGGCCTGTTGCGCGACGGCGTGGATGAGCGAGCCGAAGCTGGTGGCCGCGCTGCCCATGCGTGGGCCGGCGAAACGGTTCTCCAGCATCCAGCACACCGGGCACGCCCACAAACTGTCCACGGCGGATGGAGAAAGGGTGACCACGTCGGATTGGCCGTCTGTTTTTTCGATGGATTCCGGTTGTTCGATAAGCTTCGCCTTGTCGGCATGCTCCGTTTTCCCGTCAGATTCCATCTTGCCGTCGATTTCCGTCATATCGTCGGCTCCCGCATGTTCCGTAAGGAACGCCCAATTGTCGGGATTCGCGGCGGCGATGCCATGCGATGCCAACAACGCCAAGGCTTGCGCGGCATCGCGCGCTTGGGGGGAATCGGTCGGCGCATGGGCCAGCACGCTTCGCGAGGCGGCGACCAGGCCACGTGGGTCGGCCTCCAGTCCCGCGTATTCGCCGGCCTCGCCGACCGCCGTGTACACGCGTGTTTCCGCATCGGCATCCCGGTCGCGGTCGAACCATTCCGGCAGGTAGCCGTAGAGGAAGTCGGACGGCACATGGTCTTCGTTGAGGACCGCGCTTACCGTCACGCGCTCATCGGCGCGGGTGAGCGCCACAAGGAGGCTTTTCTGTTCGGAGGCGAGCACCGCGGCGAGCTGCGCGTTTTCGCGGCCTGCGGAAGTGACGATGTCGTCGGACAGTCGTCCATGCAGCATGATGTCGGCGAGTTCCTCCCCGCCGAACAGGGTGTTGCGCGGCGCGAGGTTCGGCCATTGGCCTTGTTGGAACGCAGGCATGAACACGAGTTTCCAATGTTTTCCGGCAGCTCCGGCGGGCGTGGTGAGCGTCACGGCCTGATCGATCGGCGCGGTGTGCGCCAGGGAGTCGGCTTCGATGGCGAGCGCGCGGACCTGTTCGATGAACGCGTCGATGGTGTGCGCTGCCGTCACGCCGTTCGATTCGCCGCCGGACGCGTAGCTGAACAGGCGCATCGCGGTGTCGAGCCGGTCGTTGGCCGCGCGGCCTTCGGCGTTGTTGCGCAACGCCGTTTTCTGCCAGATTTCGGCTTTGCCGAACGCCTGCCATGCACAGTCGAGCATGTATTGCGGTTCGTGGGATGTCAGGCGTGCCTCCGACCGCAGGGTATCGTCAAGCGTTTTCCACAGGCGTGCGAAGGCTTGCGCTTGGGGGTCTTTGCGGCCCAGTACGGAGGCGATCGCGTCGAGCACGCGGTCGGTGTCGCCTTCCAATAGCAGGATGTACAGCGCGTTCATGCCGAAGGATGGTTCGTCCGCGTCCTCAGCGGCACGCTCTCCCGTCATCAGCCGGTCGTCGGTGTCGATTGCCGGCAGGCCCATGTCGGCAGCGTTTTCCGCGTCCGACGCCGATGCCGCCACGCGTGCGGTGTGGAAGGTTTCGACGTAATCGTTCCAATCGTCGATCAGCTGTGGCAGCAGCGCGCGTCCGGACGTGTCGGACGTGGTCGGATCGGCTGTATCGTCATGCAAAACCGTGGCCAGCGAGCCGAGCGCGTTCATCGCCGATTCGACCACGCACAGCCGAGCCGGACGTTCGCCGGGGGTGGTGATCAGCGGCGAGTTCATGATTGATGCGACGCGTGAGCGCACGTATGCGCCGGCCGTGTCGAGGTTCATGGACGAGGTGGCGATGCCTTGCCGTTTCAGTTCGGCCAGTTCGATCATGGAGAACAGGCCCTGCACGAACGGTTCGTCCTTGAGGGGGTGGGTCACGCTCGAATAGCGTACGGGCACGCCGTCGGCGCGTAGCCGTTCGCCGAACGTGCGCACGGTGGCGTTGTCGTGGGCGATCACGGCCATGTCGTTCCAGTCGCGGCCGTGTTCGAGATGTTCGGTTTTGATTTTCCACACCACGTCGTCGAGTTCTTCGACGGTGGAACGGTACATCGCGGCTTCAAGACTGCCGTCGTGCGTCTCCGGTATGGCGATGGCCGGCATTTTGCCGGGGCGGTTCGCCAGCGCGTCGTCGGTCGATTCCGTGCTGGCGATGGTCAGGCTCACGCGGCTCGCCACCGCGGCCAGGTCCGTGCCTTCGGCCATATGGGACGGTTCCAGCCGTACCAGTCGCGCGCCCAATCGCGATTGCGCCATGTTGAACAAATATTCAGGGTACGATCCGCGGAACGTCTGCACCGCCTCGTCGGGGTTGCCGACGAGCAGCAGTCGCACGCCACGGTTGCGCAATGCGGTGAGAAAGTCGAAGCCGGCGAGTGTGGCGTCCTGGAAATCGTCGACGATGACGAGTTTCGGCAGGTCGGACGTTTCGGCTTCGTTCACGGCGGCCGCGGCGTCGATCATGAGCTGCGAGGCGTCGAGACGGTATTGGTCCGGATATGCCTCGTTGATGGCCTGGTTGTATTCGGCGCGCAGCGCGAAGGCGAGCCGCCATTGCACGCGCAGTCGTTCGCGTCGTTCGTCAAGCGTGCCGTGCTCGTCGGCAGCGCGGGAAATCAGCGCGTCTTCGAGTTCCGGTTTCGCGCCGATCTCGTTCATGCGGGCAAGCATGTCGCGCAGCTGGTTGGCGAAGGCGTCGGTGGCGTCGTCCACCACCATGCCCGACCAGTCGGCGACCACGAAGTAGGTGCGCAATAGCGCGCAGGTGGAGCATTCGTCGCCGTGCTCGGCATGTTCGGCATGCCTGGCGAGCACACGGCGGATGACCACGTCCTGTTCGGCCCCGTTGAGCAGTTTCGGCAGGGGTTGTCCGGCATGCGATCGCACGGCGGTCATGATGCGGAACGCGACGGCTGGCAGGGTGGTGACGGGGCGCGCCTGCGAAATCGCGGACAGTTCGCGGATCACGGTGTCGCCGAGCCGGTCGGCCACCTGTCTGCCGGAGACCGTCATCACGGCGTACGCGTCGCCATGCCGCTTCATCGCGGCGACCAGCATGTCCAGCGCGAACCGGGTCTTGCCGCTGCGGGGTGCCCCCGCAACCAATGTCGCGTCATCGAGATCGTCCACATCCATCATGTCTCCCCAGCTTAGCCGAACGGTCCGGCCACGAATCGCATATCATCGTCCGAAGCCGTCCTGAAAACGTCATCGTGGACACCGCCATCTTTATATATGGACATCGATACCCTCTACAAAGTTTTTCGGACACCGCCACCAATAAGATTGACTAGCGGCGCAGCCCGGGAAGGTTCAACAGCGAACAGACGGCCTGCCCATGACGACGAGTACGGTCGAAGCATAGACGCAACGCACGGAACCGGGCAGGAACTACAGGAAAGAGGAAGCATGGAAGCCTCAAGGAGCATTCCCCCTCAGATTCCCGGCTACACACTGATCAAACGGCTGGGCTCCGGTTCCGAAGCCGACGTGTACCTGTACCAGCAGCTTTCCCCGGCCCGTCAGGTGGCCATCAAAATCAGCAAGAACACGCTCGACCCACGTGCCGCGGTCCGCTTCCGTTCCGAAGCGAATTTCATGGGGCAGATCTCCACACACCCCTACATTCTTTCCGTCTATGAGAACGGCGTGACCGTCAACGGGCGCGGCTACACCGTGTTCGAATACGCTCCGGGCGGCAATTACAAGACGTTCCTCGAGCATGGCCGTCTCACCGCCGACCAGATGCTCACCGTCGGTATCGATCTGGCGAGCGCGCTGTTCACCGCGCATCGCAAAGGCATCATCCATCGAGACATCAAGCCCAGCAATATTCTCATCAACGCGCACAATATGCCCATGCTCGCCGATTTCGGCATCGCCGGGTCCGTCTATGGGCGTCCGGGTGTCGGCTTCACCATCGCGTGGGCCGCGCCGGAGGTGCTTGCCCAAGGCGGTGGCGGCAATGAATCGTCCGATATCTATTCGCTTGGCGCCACGCTGTTCGCCATGCTGATCGGCCAATCGCCGTACGAGTATTTCTACGCCGATGTGCTGGGCGATTCCCAACGGCAGGTGCGGGCCGAACGGCTCAAGTCCGTCATTCTCAACAATCCGCTGCCCAAGCTCAACCGTCCCGACGTGCCGGCCGAAGTGGAACGGGTGTTGCGTAAGGCCTTGAGCCGTACGCCCGAGGATCGTTACTATTCCGCGTTGGAGTTCGCGCGCGACATGCAGCGCGTGCAACAGGCCTTGTATGGCCGTGCCGTGCAGACCACCGTCGAGGGTGTGCCGGATTATCCGCAGAACATGTACGCGCAGACTTCCGCATTCGACCAGTCCGCCCCGGTTGCGAAACAGCATGCCCGGTGGGCGAAGCCGTTGGCCGTCACGGTTGCTGCGGCGCCCGCCGTGGTCGTGATGGCGTTGGCGTTCGTCACCGTCGTCATGCCGAATATGGATGCGTCCTCCGACAACAGCAAGGTGCAGGTGCAGAACCATGGCGCCCAGAACCATGCCGAGGACGATCCCGATTCGGCGATCACGTCGGGCAGTGTGCCGAGCGTGCAGGATCTTACGGGCGAATACACCGCCGACGGCAAAGTGCGGTTCACATGGGTCAATCCTTCGCCGAAGGATGGCGATTCGTACGCGTGGTCGCTGGTCGGCGATTCGGGAACCGACCCGAACGCGCAGGGCACCACCACGGAGTCGACGAGTATCGAAATCGATCCGGCCGACGGCGCGCAGACGTGCGTGCAGGTGAGTCTGGTTCGCGCGGACCGGCAGATGTCCGAGAATCCCATGATCGCGTGCGCGGCCAAGCCGTGAGTTTGCGGCCGGATGCGGGTGACATGAACCGATACGAACCAATACAGCCCGGCATGCATGCGGGCAAACAGGTAGGCGCATGCGGTTGGATGCGCGGTCAAGCAAAGTTTGGGCACAATCAGGGAAGAGCCAGTCGATGAGCAAGCATAGGAACGCCGAGAACCAGTCGGCGCAATCGTACGAACGGCAGTTGCGATTCGGGTCGATGCTGCGCAAGCTGCTGCCTTCCGGCAGTCGCCGGTGGATCACGCCGATCGTCATGCTGCTGCTGTTGCTGGGCATCGTCGCCGGGGCCGTCATCGTCAGTTCGGTGACGCAACGTCACGTGCAGCTCGACGATGGCACCGTGTGGGTCACTTCGCTCAAGGACCGCAAGGCCGCCCGTTTCAACGTGCGCAACCGGGACGCCGATGCGGGCGTCGCCTCCACTGCGGCCCGGTTCGACGTGGCCCAGCATGATGGCTCCACCGTGATCTCCGAAGGTACGAAGGCCAGCAACATCGAGGCCTCCACCGTCAGCGAAAGCGGCAACACCACCATCAAATCGGATATGCGGACCGTCGTCGGAGGCAACACCGCGGCGTTCATCAACGTCAAGACGGGCAATGTGTGGGTCGGGTCCGCCGATGATGTGAAATCCATGAATCCGACCACCGATTCGCCGAAGATGAAGCTGGGGTCGGGTGGCCGTATCGCGGTGACGCATGACGGTGTCGTCTACGGCTATCGCGCGTCCGACGGCGCGGTGCTCAGTGTCGACGGACCTCAGGGAACGCCCGGCAAGGATGCGACGATCAAGGGCGCCACGAATGTCGAATCGTTCACCGTGGTCGGCAAGACGCCGGTCGTAGCCGGTGCCGGCAAGGTGTTCTGGCCGAAGGGCAGCGCGGATATCGGCCTGCAGGGTCAGGCGACGTTGCAGGCGCCGTCCACGGATGGCAGGCAGACTGGCTGGGTGGCGGTTTCCACGCCGCGGGGCATCGCCATGGTCGATTTGGGTAGTAAAAAGGTCACGCAGCTGCCGAATGCCGGCAAGGGCGATGCCGCGCAGCCGGTGTCCACCAATGGCTGCGTGTTCGCCGCGTGGGCGCAGAAGGCCAACAATTACATCAGGGTGTGCGCGGCGAACGACAAGGACGCACAGTTTTCCTCGTTGGAAGATGTCAATCCCACCTCGCAGCTCGTGTTCCGCACCAACCATCGTCTGGTGGTGCTCAACGACGTGGTCAACGGCAATGTGTGGAATCCGCAGGAGTCCACCAAGGTCATCAAAATCCAGTGGAACAAGGTGGAGACCAAGCAGTCGAAGCAACAGCAGCAGAACAACGACAGCGCCAACAACCAGCACAATTTCAGCAAGAACTGTTCGGCGCAGTCGGGGCAGATCAAGGCCGTGGACGATTCGTTCGGCGCGCGCGTGGGATCGCAGCAGATTCTCGACGTGTTGCGCAACGACGAGCAGACCGACTGTTCCGTGCTGCGCATCACGTCGGTGAGCGCTCCGGATGGCGCGAACATCACCGTCTCCCCCGTCTATGACGGCCGGTATCTGCAGCTCGACGCCTCCGGTGCCGCCGCGGGCAACGTGTCCTTCAGCTATGAGATTTCCGACGGGCGCGGGCAGACGTCCAGCGCCACCGTGTCGCTCACGCTGGCCGGCGGCGACGACCATGCGCCGCTGCAGAGCGACACTCCGCCGGAAATCGACGTGGAGCAGGGTGCTTCGTACACCGCGAACGCGTTGGGCAGCTTCTCCGACCCCGACGGCGATCCGCTGACCTTGGTGTCGGCATCGCCGCAGAACACCGATCAGGTGACGGTGTCCACGCGAGCCGACGGACAATTGGTCTTCAACGCCGGTTCGATGTCGTCCGGCAGGGCGGGCATCGAGGTCACGGTGTCCGACGGCCAGCAGACCGGCATCGGCATGATCTACTTCTCCGTGAAGCCGGCGAACACGCTGGGCGCGGTCATCGACCCCGTGGTCAAACAGACCACGCCCGGCACCCGCACTACCATCGCGCTCAAACCGTACGTGCACGGCACGTCCGTCGAACCGGCCGAATTGACCGCGGTGGAGACGCCGTCCGGCGCGGCCACCACCATGAACGCCACCGACATGTCGATCACGTTCACCGCCTCCAATCCCGGCACCTACTATGTGCCGTACACCATCACGCAGGGTTCCATTCCGTCGACCGGTCTGGCTCGTGTGGAGGTGCAGGCGGTGGCCGGAGACGCCGCCAAGCCGATCGCGGCGAACGATGTGGCGCTGCTAGGCGCGGACAATACCGCGATTGTGGAGCCGCTTGCCAACGACGTCGACCCGATGGGCGGCGTGCTGTCGGTGACCAGCGTCACCGCGGACGCGCAAAGCGGCATCAAAACCGGTGTGGTGAGCAACAAGCGCGTCTATATCACCGCGCGTCAGGTGCCGACCGAGCCGGTGCGGATCTCCTACACCGTGGCCAACGCGGCCGGATCGTCGACCGGCGTCATCGTCCTGCAGCCGCCGGCGCTGACCACGTCGAATTCCGTGCCGAAGGCCGAGAACATCACCACACAGGTGCGCACCGAAGGTATCGTGTCCGTGGACGTGCTCGACCATGTCACGTATTCCGACGGCACCACGGTGAGCCTGCAGAACGATTTGCAGTATGACAAGAACACGTTCAAGGGTCTGGTGTTCGTGTCCGGCGACACCGTGCGCTATCAGGCCACCAGACAAACCGGCTCCTTCCCCGTCACCTACACGGTGAAGGACAATCTCGGCAACGCGGCCTCGGCCACCATCACCATCAACGTGCATCAGAAGGACGCGTCCAACAAGGCGGCTCCGACACCGTCCGACGTCGAGGCGCAGGTGGCGGCCGGGCAGAAGGTGCAGATTCCGATCACGCTCACCGGCATCGACGCTGACGGCGATGACGTGCAGCTGCTCGGCTTGGGCAACAAAGCGCCGAAACTGGGCCGTATCAGCGAGGTGGGCGCCACGTATCTGGTGTATGAGGCGTATGCCGATTCGTCCGGAACGGACACGTTCTCCTACGCCGTGGAGGATTGGACCGGTCAGAGGGCCACCGCGCAGGTGCGTGTGGGCGTGTTCAAATCCGGAGCCGATTCGGGTGTGTACGCGCGCGACGACGAGATCACGCTGCGTCCGAACACCGCGGCCACCGTGCCGGTGGCGCAGAACGACATTTCCGGGGACAATACTGATCTGACCGTGGCCAAGGACGTGGAATCGCAAGGCATCGGCGGCATTCAGGTCGTTGACAACATGCTGTCGTTCACCACGCCGAAGCAGGCGGGCACGTATTACGTGGTCTACACCGTCAAGGACAAGGCTGGCCTGTCCGATTCGGCGACGTTGACGGTGAATGTCGACGAGAACGCCGCCATCGACCCGCCGACCGCGTACGATTACCGTGTTCCGGCCGCCGCCACGATCGACAAGAAATCCGTGGACGTGGACGTTTCGCAGTGGATTGCCAATCCGTCCGGCACCGCCGACGAGCTTCAGGTGGGCGTGGATCCTTCCGCGACCGACCATGCGCATGTCAAGGGCGGCAAGGATTCCACCATCATCACCGTTGATCTGACCGATGAGGCGCGCGCGGTGCCGTACACCGTCACGAACACGACGTACGGCATCACGTCCACCGCGTTCATCCAAGTGCCCGCATATGGCGTGTTTCCGCCGGTTCTGCGTCCGAAGGCGCCGGCGTTGAAGGTCAATGCGCGTGAGACCATCACCATCAACATCGCCGACTACGTGCGTGTGGGCGCGGGCAAGACCGCGTATGTGGACGGCGCCGATTCGGTGAGCGCCACGAAGGCCGCGGACGGCGACCTGTACGTCAACGACCAGACGTTGAGGTTCACCGCGCCGAAGGATTACGCGGGTCCCGCGTCCATCACCTTCACCGCGGTGGACGGCAAGCGAGACAAGAACGACAAGGTGAAGATCGTCAATTCGGCGGTGCTCACGCTTCCGATCACGGTGATCGGACGTGAGGTTCCGCCGCCGACGTTCTCATCCTCCACCGTCGATGTGGTGGCCGGCGAGAAGGCCACTACCATCGATCTGACGGCGCTGACCCATTCGGCGTCGGGCCTGTACGAGGATGAGAAGCAGTACTCGTATTCCGGCGGCGTGAATTCCGGCAGTGTGGATGCCAGAGTGTCTCCCTCCGGCACGTTGACCGTGTCCGCGGACAAGACGGCCACGCCGGGCACCACAGTGAGCGTGCCCGTCTCGATCAAATATGCGAAGGGTACGGTGAGCGCCGGTATGACCGTGCGCGTCACCGCGTCCAACAGGCCACTCGCCCGTGTCACCGAGAAGACCGTGAAAATCAAGGCCGGTTCCAGCGAGCAGGTGAATCTGCTGTCCGACGCGTACAATCCGTTCCCCGACACTCCGCTGACGGTGACCGGATGCACGTCCGATGGCACGTCGAAGCTGACGGTGGATTGCCCATCCAACGGCGTGGTGTCCATCAGGGCGGCTTCCGACATCGGCGCGAACACCAACAAGGTGGTCGTCACCGTGCGCGACGCCACCAAAACAAAAGAACGTGAGGTGACCGGCACCATCAGCGTTTCGGTGATGGACAAACCTGATGCGCCGCTGCTTTCCGCGGTGTCCGGCGACCCGCAGGATGGCGCCGTGAATCTGAGCTGGACGGCCGGTTCGGCCAACGGCAGCCCGATCACCGAATACAAGGTGATGTGGGGCGGAGACGCGTCCGGCGAGCGCTCGTGCGGGCAGAAAACCTCCTGTCTCATCGACGGGTTGAAGAACGGCAAGACCTACTCGTTCAAGGTGCAGGCTAGGAACGAGGTCGGCTGGTCCAAGGATTCCAACGCCGTCGAGGGCACGCCAGACAAGCTGCCTGATGCGCCGACGGATGTGACGGCCAGTGTGAAGGGCAACACGGTGAGCGTCACGTGGAAGGCTCCGGACGGCAATTTCTCGTCGGTGGACAATTACGAGGTGACTTTGTCCGGCAGGAACGCGCCGTCCAAGCAGACGACAAATTCCACCGGAATCGATTTTGTTTTCGATAACAACGCGATTTCCGACGGCGACTCGTACACGGCGACGGTACGCGCCCACAACAAGGTGAATTGGAGCCAACCGTCCAAGGCGTCCGACGCGGTCAAGCCGTGGGGCAAGCCCGATGCGCCGAAGATCTCCGTGACGAACGACGACACCACGGGAACCGTCACCGTCGAATCCGTGGGCAACACCCGCAACGCGGGATGCAAGGCCGTCGAGATTTCCGGAGATGTCAGCGCAAGCATCGACGGATGTTCCGGATCCTACGATTTCAAGATTCCGGACCATGATCTCAACACCAGGGAATACACCATCAAGGCGGCGGTGGTCGGCAAGGAGAAAACGACCAGCGACGATTCGACCGTGCGTTTCACACCGAAATACGCGGTGAAGGCGCCCGAATCGGTCAGCGTCAAGGGGCATGACGACGTGTGCGTAGTCAATTGGAAGGAGAACGGCCACGCCGACGGGTTCACGGTGAGCGCGGACGGACTCGGCTCCTACCATGCCGGTGCTTCCGAACGATCGCACGATTTCCCGCTCAAGGAATGGCAGTCCTGTTCCTCGGGCTCCGTCACGCAGCATTTCAATGGCGCGGCAAGCACCTCCAAGTCCGGCAGGGCCGATCCGGCATACGTCCGCAAGGTGAAGGCCGCCGTCAAGGCGCCGATGCTGACGTGGGACGCCAATGATCCGAACATCATCAAGGTCAGCGGCGGATCGGTGAACATGTACGGCCAGCCCGGCAAAACCGTGATCACCTTCACCGCGGACGGCAAATCCTATGACGTCGCCTGGGCATTGGGCTCCGACAAACTGAACGTCAAGGACGTGCTGCCGACCGGAGCCGATTACGCGTGGAAGGCGAAGGTGGTGGGCACCGACACCGCGCTCAACAACGAGGACAATGGCGGCACACTGCTGGACCATGACAGGTACAAGACTCCCACGCCGAAACCCGAACCGTCGGAACCTTCAGAACCATCAAAACCGTCGGAGCCATCGGATTCTGACGCGTCCACGGAAGGCGAAGCGGCCACGCGGAATGACCGGCCTGTGGCATCCTCCGTCGCCCTGTCCACCGTCGACGGCGCATCCAAGCCTTGGATCCGCGGCCTGGCCTACTACGCCAGATGGTGAAACGGACGATCACAGCAATCGCAAACACAACGAACCATCCACACGAGCAACACAACAAGCAAGGAGCAACCCATGAGCAACGATTTCGATGACGCCACCCAGCTGGGTTCCATCGGCCATAATCCAAACGTTCCCAGCCAACCCGGCCAGCAGCAGCCGGCGTTCCACACGCCGAATCTGCCGGAGCAGCCGCAAGCCGATGAGGATCCGGAGGGCACGCTGCTGAGCGCGCA
>OATW01000261.1_pt1 | contig 17916 bp, 8 predicted proteins | sample 1476091 | NCBI WGS metagenome assembly OATW01 (sample SAMEA2579991, study PRJEB22360) | human gut metagenome | biome: human gut; feature: human-associated habitat; material: faeces | place: Denmark | collected 2008/2010 | reverse complement strand
CCTAACATAGGAAAATTAAGACGGGAAGCCCATAACCCCTCCCACTCATGATGTTGGTAAGTAGTACCTAATACTGCATCGACATGATGTTTTCCAAAATCCTTGTTAAAATTCAACGTGTGCTCAATCAGCATATTATAAGTATTATCACGTGCTTTCTGGCTCTCCGGATCACGATGTTCCTGATTTTGTTGCCAATTACCTTCACCACGAAACCATGAATTTTCATAGAAATACAAGTCAACGCCCCCATTGAACTTATAAGAAAGAAACTCGAAAGGTTTGAACTCCAACCACAATGAACCATTCAGACGATTTTGTCTCATATGGCGTTTTTCCAAATTTTCACGTGCAATGGGATTTACACCGAAAGTATTATATTTAGCCGCATCTCCATATCCATAACCACCTGGATTATTCTCATCATAAACCGGAATAGTAGGCATCATACGTAAAAAGTCATTATAAGTATTTGTCTGGTTCGGATCTGTATTAGTTAATGAGTAGGCCAAGTTCTCACCGAATGAAAACCAACCTTTTTTCCCCTGTGTGTTAACACGGAAACTATAACGATCAAACGTATTTCCATAAGATACACCATCATTATTATAGTAACCAGCTGAAACAAAATAACTACCCGAATCTCCACCACCGGATAAAGATACATTATAATCCTGTACCAAAGCTGTCTTCAATACCTCATCCTGCCAATTGGTATCATATTCGGAATGCTTCTGAGTTGTTGTTATGGAGGCTATACCATCTTTTATCGCTTCTTTATAAGCTATATCATTATATTTAATGTACTCTGCCGCATTCATCAAATCAAACTTCGGACTCCATTCCAATGTTTCTTTCACACTTACATTCACCTTCATAGGACCACTCACCCCTTTCTTAGTAGTAACAATAATCACCCCATTAGCAGCACGAGAACCATATATAGCGGCAGCGGAAGCATCTTTCAAGATCTGAATAGATTCAACGTCAGCCGGATTAAAGTCAACTCCCGGATCAGTTATCATCCCATCGACCACCCACAACGGAGCATTATTACTTAATGAACCCACACCACGAATTTGAATAGAAGCATCCTCACCTGCTCTACCACTACTACGAACGTTTACACCTGTAGCAAGCCCCTGCATCTGACTGACAAGTGTTCCAGCTGAGCTTTTTTTCATCTCTTTGGTATCAACTACTGCTACTGCACCCGTCAGATCAGATTTCTTCACAGTCTGATAACCAATTATAACCACCTCTTCCAAAGCCTTGGAATCATCCTTCATTATCACGTGCAAAGGTTTTCCCTTGTAAACAATCTCTTGGAGGGTCATCCCTATATATGAGAAAACCAATGTTTGTCCATTTTCTCCAGTAAGAGTAAACTTACCATCCAAATCAGTAGTAGTACCGGTAGAAGTACCCTTAATAACCACATTCACACCAATTAAAGGCAGGTTGTCTGTGTCTACTACGGTTCCGGTCATTGTTACGTTCTGCGCATAAGCAGTCATCGTAAAAATAGTCAGAAAGAAGACTAATAATTTTTTAATCATTTTTTATAGAATTAGATTTGTAAAATTGTGCGGAGATTTCAGTTCCGCTTTTTAATTAATCACAAGTATGTATCATAAATATACATACAACAGATAGAATTTGAAGGTCACATTCTTGTTATGTCATAGGCATTTCTTTTTTCACAGTATTACATGAATCATATTCTCAACTTTTTGTGATGCAAATGTATTCCAAACTCCCCGAATGTGCTAGAACTATTCAACCAATTAATAGAATAATACATTCAAAAATCGCCCTCAGGAACTATTCTGAGGGCGATTTTTGAATGTATTATTCTATTTCATGCGCCGAAAAAAATCATTTCACAAAATCTTTTGGTAAAATACCAAATTGCTTCTGAAAACATTTAGTAAAATAAGAAGGAGTATTGAAGCCAACCATATAACATACTTCATTTACCTTACATTCTCCTTCCCTTAATAATTGAGCAGCTTTTTTCAATCTCTCTAAACGGATATAGTCATTAGGGGTCATGTCCAAGACTCCTTTTATTTTGCGGTTCAAACTGGAACGGCTCATATTAAGCAAACTCGCCATATCGTCCAGACAGAAGTCCGGATTTTGCATATTGGCAACAATCACTTCATTCAAGGTTTTCAAAAAAGTTTCATCCGCTTTCGTCATAGCCATAGAATTGGTCTGTATAAACGGTGAATGTGCAAAAGCCGCATGCAGCTTTTCATGATTACTTAATAAATTGGCAACAGACACTTTCAAATACTCCACAGAAAACGGCTTTTCAATATAAGCATCCGCTCCAGATTTCAAACCATCTATTTTTGATTGTAAAGTGGTCTTAGCCGTCAACAATACAATAGGAATATGACTGTAATCCAAGTCTGATTTTATACGGTCACATAATTCCAACCCATCCATTTCGGGCATCATTATATCCGATACTATTAAGTTCACTGTATGCCCCTCCAACACCTTTAAGGCCTCCACTCCGTTAGTTGCAGTCAATATTTGATAAACAGGTGACAATTGTCTGACAACAAAAGCCAACATTTCAACATTATCCTCCACAATCAATACAGTGTAACGCGGCTTCTGTTGCAATTCTCCCGGATCCTCTTCTTTCGGATCCTCTTTCAACTTAATCTCACTCTTCGAAATGGCAATAGTATGTTCATGCTTTACTGGCAATGAAAGAATAAAACAATTCTGCTTTTGTGAATCATCCATAATTAAGCTCCCTTCATGCAACTCAGCTAAAGATCTTGCCAATGCCAAACCAATTCCCGTACCCGAAACCTTACGGGAAAATCCGTCCTTATACTGTATGAAAGGCTTAAAAATCTCTTCACGCATTTCCATAGGAATTACATTGCCATCGTTACAGACAGACAAGAACCAACAAGTATCCTCCATCCACAACCGGACATGAATATAAGTTTCAGAATATTTAATGGCATTAGTAAACAGATTACTAATTATCTTAGTCAACGCCTCACGATCTATCGACGCATAGATAGATTCCGAACATTCAATAACAAATTCCAATTTCTTTTGCCGTGCCAATGGAGTAAACCGCATATAAATCTGCTGTAATATATCCGAAATATTACACTCTACAAAATTCAGTTGAAACCCACGTGTTTCAGTCTTTCTGAAATCAAGTAACTGATTAACCAAATCCAGTAAACGGGTAGTATTCAGATTCATTATTTCCAAATCATCACGGATATCTGCAGATACATTCGGAGAAACAAGCACATTTTCAAGCGGACTTTTGATTAATGTCAAAGGAGTACGAATCTCATGCGCCACATTCGTAAAGAAATCTATTTTTGCAGTATAGAGTTCGCGTTCCTTTTCCCGTTCGAATTTCTCCATGGCCTGTTGGTGTTTCTGCTCATTCCTTTTCCGGAAATAATAAATGATACCTACCACAGACAGAATTCCTAATAGCAAATAAATAAAATAGGCCCACCCTGATAAATAAAACGGAGGTAAAATATGAATCTTCAATATACGCTCTTTTTCATTCCATTTTCCGTCACTATTCGATCCTCTTAAATGGAAAATATAAGTTCCATATGGTAAATTGGAATAATTGATTACCGAATTCCGCCCTACATTATACCACTCTTTATCAAATCCTTCCATTTTATAAACCAATTGATTCATTTCCGGTGCCTGATAACCTAATGCCGCCGCATGCAATGAAAAAGAATTTTGATCAGATTCTAACTCGACCTCATCAGAAAAGACGATGCTTTCTTTCAATGGAGAATCCTTACTGCCGATCTGCATTCGTTTATTGAATAAGAAGAAATCTGTAATGACAACTGGTGGAACAAAAGTATTTTCTACAAAAGTAGATGGATCAAAAGTGATAAAACCATTTATACTACCTAAATAGATACGTCCCATCTTATCTTTATACCCAGACTGATAATTAAACTGGTTACTTAGCAATCCGTTTGCTGTAGTATAAACTCGTTTATCATCTGTTTCCGGATTGAAACAAACCAAACCATTATTAGTTGTCAACCATAAATTCCCCCGATTATCCTCTACCATCCGATAAATGATATTACTAGGAAAACCTTTCGACATATCAAAACGAGTAAAGCTTTCATTTTCCGGATTAAAACGGCAAAACCCCGCCCCTTGTGTCATAAACCATAACCGCTTACGACTATCTTCACAAATACTGATTACTTTATCATAAGGTAATGAAGTGGAATCGTTCTTGTGAAAAATAAAATTCTTCCATTCTTTCTTATTCACATCATAACGAAAAACACCGTTAGAATAAGTTGCCAGCCACAAATTCCCATTAAAATCCTCCAATATTTTATAAACAAACATATTAGCTAGTTCCGGCATCCTAGTAAAGTCATCTGTATCACGATTATATCGCAGCAATCCAGATGTAGTGCCAATCCATAAGTCACCAGATGTAGTTTTACAAATAGAGAATACATTATTGGCATCCAAAGAATTTGGGCTTATACCTTTTTGATAGTGTCTTACTTGCTTCGTAAGCAAATCAATACGGCTTAAACCTCCGGAAAAAGTGCCTACCCACAAATCATCACCGTCCAAACATAAACCATGAACATTTTGATAAATAGAAGGATGTGAGAATTTTTCAATCTTTCCACTTTCCGGATAAAAATGAAATAATCCCTTATCTTCAGTACCAATCCAAACAGTACCATCATTACTTTCACAGAATTCACGTACCCTACGCCCAAAATTTTTAATATCATCACGAGGGTAGAATTTTTCAAAATAAGTCCATTGACGCGGATAGTAATTGACCCCGCCAAAATAAGATCCGATCCACATTCCTCCCTCATTATCACGGCATATAGAATAAATAGCATTATCGGCTAAAGCATAAGAATCATTCCCGTTTGAAACAGTGAGATGAGCTATTTCACCTTTTTCCAAATCATAAATATATAGCCCCGACTCCGTACCTACCCATAATTCCTTATCCGATTTAAAGCCTAAATCACGCACATAATAATTCAACAAACGCCTTACCCGCCCTGTTGTCAGATTAATTTCAGTCAAACCATTAGAAGAACCGATATACCAACAATTATGGGGACCCATAATCCAAGTATTAATGATATCATCTTTAAAAGGCTCTTTTCCTTCAGAATCCTGAAAGGGAAACAATGTCTTAAAATTATCTTTTGTATAATATAGGTTGTCGTCATATAAACTGACCCAACATAGTTTTTCCTCAAACCAAAAACGCGTAACATTGGCCAATTGGTTCTTACGCTTATCTCTATGCAGACAATTAATTAACCGATCTTGCACACGATCAAAATGAAACAATCCTTGATAATCCACGGAAATCCATATATCACTATCTTCATCACTTTCAATACGAGTCACAGCACGACTAATCATATCACCTGTGTCACTAACTCTATCAAATACTGTAAAGTCTTCTAATAAAGGATTATACACATAAACGCCTGCATCTGTTCCAACCCAAATATTTCCTTCTTTATCCTCATGAAGTGCAGTGATAAAATTATTTCCTAAAGCAGAATTCTCTTTTTTGAAAATACGAAAACTCAGGCCATCAAAACGATTCAAACCATCTTTTGTTCCAAACCACATGAAACCTTGTTTATCTTGCAAAATAGCGTTCACCGTGTTTTGCGAGAGTCCGTCTTGAATATCCAATGTTTTGAAATAATATCGGATATTACTTTGAGAGTAAAGAGTAAATGCATATAAAAAAAGAAGTCCTATTATGAATATTCTTTTCATAGTATATCAATTTAGTTTAGAGAGTACAAAATTAAAGATTAAATTCTCCATATCAATAATTATCCGGAAAAAGTCCCAAAAGAACCAGTGTTTGCCCTCACCGCTTCTTTCAGGACTCTTCCTCTCTGAATCTTATTTATCCCAAATGTTATATTCCACAATTCCTTCTACCTTAACATACATTATTTATGTACCGAAAACTTGTAAATACAATGACTTTGATATTTTTCTCCTGGTCTCACTACTGCCGTAGGCCAGTCTGCCTTATTAGGTGTATCGGGATATTTTTGCGTTTCCAAGCACACAGAGGCCCGAAAATTATATATTGTATTTTTTTTACCCGTCAATGTCCCATCTAGAAAATTACCACAATAAACCTGAATACCCGGCTCGTCAGTATAAACATTGAGTACAATCCCCGTAACAGGTGACTCCAATGTGGCACAAACTTGATGAATATCCCCCTTAGTATTCAATACCCAATTATGATCAATGCCATTCCCATATCTTAATTGTTCAAAATCTTGATTAATACGAGTTCCAATGACAGCAGGAAGTCTGAAATCCATAGGAGTACCCTCAACCGGAACAATTTCTCCAGTCGTCATAAAAGTACTGTCAACAGGAGTATAATAATCCGCGTTCAAAGTCAATAAATAATCAGAATTATCTTTTGACGGATCTCCATCTAAATTAAAATAAGAATGATTGGTCATGTTTACAACAGTCGGTTTATCCGTTTCTGCTTCATACTGAATATCAATAGCATTATCGTCCGTCAATTTCATTATAATAGTACAATTCAAATTTCCAGGAAAACCCTCTTCACCATTTTTAGACAAGTAAGTCAGTTTCACCTCTCTGTCACTCACTTGAATACCTCTATAAATACAATATTGAAATCCTTGAGGACCTCCATGCGAACAATGTCCGTAATTGTTTCGAGGCAATTGGTATACTATCCCATCCAATGAAAAACGTCCCTGATTTATACGGTTGGCATAACGCCCTATACTTGCTCCAAAATCCGACGGATATTTGATATAGTCCTGTATGGAATCAAAACCCAATACTACATCCCTCATTATTCCATCTTTATCAGGAACCATAACAGAAACAATACGACCGCCATAGTTAGTGATACAAACTTCCATCTTATTTTTATTCTTCAATACAAACAGATCAGTTTTCTCACCATTTATCTCCGTTTGAAAACGACTTTTACTTAAACCGGATTCAGTCAAGACCTCATCATTTTTATAAGAAGTACATGCAGTCATAAGAACTGCACATACCCAAAAGAACAGCTTATTCATATTCCTTACTTTAATGATTTACAGATACGTGCGTTGGCTTCTCTCACTCGTTTTTCATCTACTTTAATCACCTTACGATCATAAGTCATCAGTCCGTTCACTTCCACCTCCACATCCGTAGTCTGAGTATAAACAGCCGCCGAGAATCCCCTGGTTATCAGGTCATAAAGCATATCTGTATATTTTATATACTCATCAGTTATTTCTTTGGAAGAATTAAACTGTATATATCCCCAGTTACGATCCGGTTCCCAAATATGATTTTTCACTACCCAACCGATACCACCGTACTCTCCCAAAACATTCGCTCGCTGGGCATCATACAGATACATTTCGGGAGCAGGATAATTATGCAAGTCAAGCATATCGCCACAAGTATAATGGTTACCTCCACTTGCAGGATTTACCAGACGGGTCGGATCATATTCTTTAGTCCATTCTGCAATTTCCGGAGTCTTGAATTGCCCCCATGCCTCATTGAACGGAACCCATGTTCCGATACCTGGATAAGAATACAAGCAATCCATAATTTCTTTCCATTCTTTACGGTAACAAGCCTCAGAAACCGCCGAACGCTTTTTTTCCGTACCTTCAAAATATTTGCGGTTCTGCCACTCCGGATTACGATCACCGCTAGGCATATCCTGCCATACAATAATTCCCAATTGATCACAATGAGTATACCAACGGGCCAGTTCCACTTTAATATGTTTACGTATCATATTGAATCCTAAGTCTTTAGTCTTTTGTATATCATATACTAAAGCCTCATCAGTGGGAGCGGTATACAATCCATCAGGCCACCATCCCTGATCCAATGGTCCGAACTGGAACAAAGGTTGGTTATTCAGTTCTAAACGTACAATTCCATTAGCATCACGTTTCGTAGAGTATTTGCGCATAGCTGCATAACTGTTCACCTGATCCAATATTTTATTATCGCTTTTCAACATAACCTTTAAAGTATACAAAAAGGGAAAATCAGGACTCCATAATTTAGCATCTTCCGGCATAGGTATGACCACAGCCTCATCATTAATACTTTTCCCAGTGGCAACCAACTGATTGCCGTCATATACGTTTACTTCAATCAGATCGGAAGGTGCCCTCATATTCAAATGGGCTTTTACAGTCAGTAAGTGTTGATCAATATCCGGTGTGATTCGAAGTTCTTCAATATGCCTGGCAGTAACCGGTTCCAGCCAAACAGTCTGCCAAATGCCAGTCACAGGAGTATACCAAATACCCTCCGGATTATTCACCTGTTTACCTCTAGGCTGATACCCTTCATCCGTAGGGTCCCAAACTTTTACTACTAATCTATTATTTCCCTTACCAGACAACGCTGCAGTGATATCAAAAGAAAACGGAGTAAAACCACCAGTATGACTACCAACCTTCACATCATTTACCCAAATATCTGCTTTCCAGTCCACAGCACCGAAATGAAGTAATACATTTTTATTTTTCCAAGCAACAGGCACTTCAAATGAACGGGAATACCATAATTCCTTTTTTGCACCGACTCTTTGTCCCACACCTGATAAAGAAGATTCCACTGCAAAAGGTACCAAAATCTGCCCGTCAAAATGCGCCGGAACATTTCCTCCCAAATCGGTGATAGCATACTCCCACAAACCATTCAAGTTCTTCCATTCATTACGTTCCATTATAGGACGTGGATATTCAGGCAATACGGCAGAGGTATTTATTTTATTTGCCCACTGTGTTTTGATCTTGTCACCAGCCGGTTTCCACTGCGCACATACTTCCGTAGTCAAAAAGGCTAACAACAGAGATAAGATAAGAAAATTCTTCATAATAGTGTAATTTAATGTTTTTCTCAGTATGGCAAAGATAGAAGCAATATGCTTTAAAGGATAGAACAATTCTTCCAATAATTAAAATAATCCGCTCAAATCCTCCATTTCAACGGCAGAGTGATCTAATTATTCTATCTTCTATGTATAATCTTACAAGCCATTTCCATACAGAATAGACTAAAAAACAAATGATACCTACTCATCACGAGCAAGTATCATCTAAATTAAAATCTAAATTCTCTACGAGAATAAGGTGGTCTCGCCTTAAATCTGAACACAAGCATCCAACGAGACCTCCTAAAAGTATTGTACGCTTACAATACTTATACGTTTTGATCCTTTTATGTCTATTTTATCAATAAATTTCTTTTCTGAATAATGGTACAAAGATAAACTTTTAACCTATCCGACAGAGAATAAGTTCTCTAAAAGGAAAACATTAGAGAAATATGGGTCATGCATTAGATTTATTTAAAAAATAAATACAATACGGAATACCACTACCTATAATAAAACAATATCATTCCTTCAAAAAGCTCCATATTTCATAAAAGAAAAAACAGTAGACTGGACATTCCCAGCCTACTGCTTTATTTGTTAAAAAACACATTTCTTTATTTTGCTCCGTTTACAAACTTTTTGACGGTATTATAAAGATCATCTCCACGCAACTCCTTCGCTACAATTTTACCTTCCGGATCTACTAAAATTATATGTGGGAAACCGACAATACAATATGATTCCAACACATCCTTCACATCGTCTTTCCGCAACAGAACCTGATTCCAATAGCTCTTGTCTTCTTCAATAGCCTTTTTCCAATCTTCCTCACGACGGTCTGTAGACACACCATAAATAGTAAATCCTTTATCTTTGAAAGCATTGTACGTCTTCAACAGATAAGGAGTTTCCTTACGGCACCAACTACAACCGGCAAACCAAAAATCGACTAGAACATATTTACCCTTGAAATCGTTCAAACTGACAGAATTTCCTTTCAAATCAATTCCTGTTATAGCAGGAGCAACACTGCCGGTAGCACACTTAGCAAATTTATCCAAACCTTCTTGCATTTTTACATATATACCACTTTGCTTGGACACCTCATCAAAACCGCCTATGAAGTTACGTGCCTCATCAATCTCTTTAACTGTATTAAAAGTATGATTTTGGAAGCGATAGGTATAATAAAGATACAAACCGAAGTATGAGCCTTTATTTTTAGCAATTTCCTCATTTATCAGTTTACGGGTCTGTTCCGAGGCACTCTCATAATAAGGACTGGAAACCTCCCGGATACGCTCCATTTCCTCACGATCTCCTTTTTCACGAGCCGCATAGAACATATGATCCAAAGAATCGAGAACCGTACGATTACCTGCTATATATTTCGCTTCTAGCAAAGCTTCGTATTGCTCCTGCAATGCAGACCCTGTAGCATGTAAACTCAGTTGGTCATACTTATCCTTGCCTAAGGTAAGCTGCATGGATTTGGGTTCCAAAAACAAATTAGCGTATTGCTGTAAATACTCCCCACGCTCCATATTCTGCAAAGAGAAACAATAAAGACCGACTTGTATAGAATCAGTGGGATAAGCAAATCTACCATCGGTAACAGCAATAGATTTAATCAGTTTCACACTACCATAATGCTCATTGTCCACTTGATATAAATAGATAGAATCAGCCTGGATTCCATCAAGACTACCCTCTAAAGACACAGACTTAGACTCATTGCAAGCATTTAACATGCATAAAGAAACGCCTAATAATAGATATTTTTTATAAATCATAAATTTACTATTTATTAAGAACAGAATCAATCAAAGTACCAATCTCTTCACTTGACGGACGTGGAGCGTATGCATTCACAATATTGAAATCCTTGTCAATCAAAATAAAACGAGGAATATACATGATAGCCCAACTTTCTTTTAAAGCAACATCATTGGAATGATATTGAGTCAATTCTTTCTTATGTCCATCCAAGTACCTTAACCAAGGTTTCGTTGTAGTATCTGTAGAAACCGGAAGAAAAACAATATCCTTACCCGCATATTTCTTACCTAAAGCCTCAAATGCCGGAGATTCCTGAATGCAAGGACCACACCAAGTTGCCCATAAATCAATATAAATCACCTTACCCCTAAAATCTGCAAGATGCTTCACATTGCCTTCCACATCCAACATCTCAAAATCAATGGCAGGTTGTCCGGGAAGCAACTTGGAAGCTTGAACAATCTTTCCTTCAATTTCTGTCACGAAATCAGCATTCTTCACTGTTTGCAAAAATGCCTTCGCCTCATTCACAGTCTGTTCAGAAGCTTCATTTCTCAGATTATCAACTATTTTAGCACAAGCATATAATTCCGTAGTACGCGCAGGAATGGAAATATCTTTAAACCAAAGAGAAGCTAATGTAGAATCTTCCTGATAAGACAAAACATCGCGCACCACAGCTACATTCAGCATATCTTCATTCATAATCTCCTTATATAGCGGAGTTACATCCTGAGTTAATGAAACATTAAATTCATTCCATTTAGCCCGCATCTCTTCTTCATTCTTCACTCCGGCAAACATCCTTGAATAACTTGCATAACAGATATAACTATTAATAATATCCGCTTTGATCCGTGCTGTTTCCTGCTTTTTAAATGCATCAGACACATTACTTAACGTATCCAATGTATGCATACGTATAGCGGCCAAGCTGTCAACCAACGCTTTAGTGGATACAAAATCTCCACGCAAGTTACCACCGGCTTCCAGATAAGAACCTCCTTTCGGGAAAAGACGGAACTTCATGTAATTATTGGCTTCGGCTCCGATTCCCGAGAATTCCGCTTCTGTATTTGTCTGAGTTACTTTGATAGTCATGTCATCTCCTGGAGTAAGATACAATGTGTTGCGGCTGATAGTATAATATGTCGGTTCTTTAAGTACAAAAGTAGTATCAAAATGACCGGAAGCATCCGTTTTCAACAAAATATCCCGGCTATCGCCTAGCATAGATGCCGCTCCGTCAAATCTCATACGCACATTCTGGCTACCCATATCAAGCAACTGACCTTTCAAATGAACAGTATTCGCCAATTCTTGCTTAGTTCCACTGTTGCAGGAACCCAGGCAACAGCATAATGCTGCTGTTGCCATCATAATCGTTAATTTTTTCATTAAAATATCTTTTATCTTATGTTAGGAATCATATCAGGATTAAAACGAAGTACAGTGGGTGGAATAGGCAAAATATATTTAGGACTATTGGGTTCCAATTTGTACTCTACACCATTCACCTCATGCACAATAGTCTTTGCAAATTCAGGTTCACGATTCAAACGTTTCAAGTCAATCAAGCGGGTACAGCCAAGCATAGGCATTTCCCGTCTTCTTTCCTCCAAGACTTTTACCAATGCATCCTTGTTATCATTTGCAACCAAAGGTACATTATCAATAATACGACTATCACGCAAGGTGTTAATATATTCCATAGCTTTGTCTTTACTACCTATACGAGCTTCACACTCTGCTGCTATCAGATACATTTCCGGAGTAGACATAGCCATGTTGGCATAAATATAAGGTGCCCAAAGAGGATAATCCAAATCTATTCCACCTAAATATTTCGTAAAATACAACAGATAACGCTGATCCCTTTCCTGATCATACAAGGACGCCAATTCTTCAGAAGCATATGCAGTAGCACTAAATCCAAAAGTCCATGGAGCCAAACGAATATAAATATTTTCCGGATTCTCATCTCCATCCGGAACATCGATCCTACCAATATATTTATCACGATCCACTACTTTATACGGGAAAAGACTCATCAAAGTTGAATTATTCTGTAATGAGATCACCGCATTCTCCAAAGCTTTTTTGTAATCTCCCATATAAAGATACATACGTGCCAACATCCCGTACCCCACCGGCTTAGATGCACGATAGGCATTCAACACCGGTTTTTCCGGTAAATTAGGAGCAGCCTCATCCAGATCTGTCTTAATTTGATCATATACTTCCTGCACTGTAGCGCGCTGCAAATTTGTTTTATTGATATTTTTATCCAACATCAATGGAACGCCAGGATCTGTAGCAGCAGTCGACGGATCGTAATGATTAGCATAAGCATTAACCAAAGTCAAATACTCAAAAGCACGCCCAACCAATGCTTCAGCCCTCAATTGCTTTTTATGTTCTTCAGTATCTTGAGTAGCTCCCATTATATCATCAATAACTACGTTATAATAATAAATACGATTATAGGAGTATTCCCAAAGACCGTCACTCTCTCCTTCTCCAAAGATTTCACTATTAAACGCATATAAATGCTGGTTCGGCAACTCCAGAGAAACAAATCCTCCAGTCATATCATCTTCATAAGGCATGAAAACATCATCTGTCATAAAGTTAGGATATGATTCTGAGCATAATTCAATAAACGTTCATAGTCTTCACTCTTTTCCGGAATTACAATCCCTTTAGGTTGTATATCCAAATAATCATCACATGACATTATAGGTAACGCCAAACATGCACAAAGTAAAAATTTATATAATTTCATATTTATCTATTCAATCATTTAAAAATTAAGGGACAAACCAATTGTATAAGTAGTAGGATTCGGAAGAGTCAATGCTCCCCATCCATACCCCGATGTAGTATACGCTTCCGGATCAATATCTCCGTTAGCAGCCCACCACCACACATTACTAATTTGACAAGTCACTGCGGCCGATTCTATAAAATATTTCCTCAACCAATTCTTTGGCAAATTGTAACTCAATGAGATATCTCTCAATTTGATATAATCTGCCTTTTTTACATGAATGTCTGCCGAATACCATGTCTGAGCATCTGTATAATAAATATTCCTATTGAAAGACGGAGCTACTCCTGGAATATTTTCATCCCCCGGTTTCCTCCAATGGTTTAAAGCCTTACGAGTAAGATTCGCACTCGGTGCACCACCCATATATCCAGCTACAACATCACGTAACACATGACCACCATAATATACAAACATAAATGAAAAATCAAAATCACGATAAGAGAAGAAATTTTTCAATGATGCCGTATACTTTGGAGTACGAGTTCCAGAATACACCATATCATCAATAGAACTTACTTTTGAAACTTTTTCTCCTTCTTTATTATACACCAACACATTCCCATTTGTCGGATTAAGTCCTGCATAACGATAACTAAAGACACTATTAATAGGGTAACCAACAGCTGCTACATTATATGCACTATAATAAAAAACCGTTTCTTTCGTACCTTCTAAATTAGTCAATTCATTTTTATTATAACTAAACATTAAATTTGTCCCCCAAGTAAAATTCTTATTTTGAATATTTACACTCTGTAATGACAATTCTACACCTCTATTAAACATCGAGCCATAATTTTGCAATAAACTTGCCCAACCTAAAGTCGGATCCGCATTACGATTTCCTAACAAGTCCGTCGTTTTCTTATAATAATAATCAATACTACCGCTTAAACGAGAATTGAATACAGAAAAATCAAGCCCCACATTGGTAGAAGCCGTTTTCTCCCAACGAAGTTGAGAATTGGGTGGATTCTTTATATACGAACCAAAATCTCCAACCCAATCATTATATCCGCTATCAACCACAGTCATATACGGTCCTGCATTTTTAGGAACATTACCACCCACACCATAAGTCATACGCAAGTTCAAACGATTCAACCACGTGCAATCTTCCATAAAAGGCTCATTAGCTATCTGCCAACTACCACCAACGGACCACAACGGACGATACTGATATTTAGGATCAGTACCAAATAAATTAGATTGATCGATACGAATACTTCCAGTTAATGAATAACGTTCGTCAAATGTATATGAACCATTAGCATAAAAAGAAACATATCGGTCTTCTGTATGAGTCAATGCATTATATTCACCATAGACCCAATTAAACGACCCCAACAAAGCTTCAGTACCATTAATAGGAGACATAACTAACGGATTTATAGGTTTTACTCCCAAGCTATTATCATCATATCCCATATAATAATTCTGCGCACCAGTACGACGCACCAACCGACGTTCAGCACCGCCCAACGCAGATATAGCATGTTTTCCCAATATACGATTAAAGTTCACCTGAGCACGCATTGTATACGAATAAGATTCATAACGACTTTCATCCAATTGGCCACCTTTAGGGACATTCAGTGTAAGGCTTCCTGTTGCCGCATCATATTGAGCTGCATCATTTATCATATTACGCACTTTATATGACATATTACTATATAAAGTACGATTTTTATCATAAGTCCCTTCTGTCTGATATTTTAAATCAATATTAAGACCTTCTAGAATTTTAAATTTCAATCCTGCATGCAAACGATAATAATTGGAATTATTATGATAGCTTTCTTCTGCACGATTCTTTATCGGACTATATGTTTCATCCATCAAACCTATACTTTGCAAACGTTGCAATTCATAATCTGATTTAGTACGTTGAAAATCTAGTGGATTTCCCTGTAAATCCCTTAACATATAATAACTAGGATAACTACTCATCAAGCTGCTATAACTACCTGCTCCATTATCACCCTTTGAACGATAAAAGCTTCCTGTAACTCCAAAATCAGCCGATAACCAATCAAAAAAATCCACATCATCTTTTAGGCTAAATCCAATACGATCTTTACTTTGATACTTTTGATTACCATAATCACCCATATAATTAACAGTAGCCATGTATCGATTTTTATTAGATCCACCAGAAATAGCTAAATTATGCTGATGAACAATACCTACACGCGCAAATTCATCTTCTATTTGTTTACGATTATCATTTGTACGATAAGGTAACAGAGCATCTGCCAATTGACCATCTGTCAGTTGACCTAGTTCATGCTGATACAATAAGCTAACTACCGGATTTACAGCTTGACGCTTATTCAAATTCTCATAAGCCGTATGATAATAATCAAACCCCTCAATCTGCATATCTACCAGCTCGGAACTACTCATCAAATTCAAATAATCAAAATCCGGTTTTGGAGACAACTTAATACTACCATTATAACTTACTTTAGTTTTACCTTCCTGTCCACGTTTAGTTGTAATAACAATTACACCATTAGCCGCACGGGCACCATAAATAGAACTTGCAGCAGCATCCTTCAATACTGTTATATTTTGTACATCTGTAGGATTTATTGATGCTAAATCACCTTCATAAGGCATACCATCAACCACATACAATGGCTTTGTATTTCCCATATAAGTAGTAATACCACGAATAACAACATCATTACTGTTGCTTGAAGTTTTATTTATACCTGCTACCAATCCTTCAATACGTGACAACACATCCGTTTCCAGTTTACCCTTCGTACTTTTCTCTGAAATCACAGAATAAGATCCTGTTGCTCGTTCTTTGGACAAAGTCTGATAGCCAGTTACTACAACATCCGCCAGTGCAGTGGCATTAGTTTCCATTTTCACATTCACCACTTTCTTACCAGCTTGTACCTTGACTACTTTATCTGCCATTCCAACAAAAGTAAATGACACTAAATCACCAGGAGTAACCCGCAAACTATACCGACCATCTATATCGGTTACAGTACCCTGACTTGTACCTCCAATCATAATGGTAGCTCCAATAATACTTTCTCCGGTTTCATCCATAACCACACCTGTCATATAAAAGGGTTCATGTTTTCCGGTTGTTTTCTCAGCCTTTGAAGGTAAAATAAGAATCAAATTTCTTTTTACTTCATATCGTAATGAAGTCTGTTTACAAAAATCGTCCAAAACCGCATTCAAAGAAGTTTTGGTGTAAAATAAACTTACCCGTTTTCCTGAATCAATATTTTCTTCATCGTAAACAAAATGGATCTTTGCTTCCCTTTGCAGTTGATCCAAGGCTGTTCTGATTAAAACATTGTTCACATTGATAGTCACTTTAGTATCCGTTTGGGCAAATGCTTCACCCACCGAACAACAAAATACTATCAATGCAACAAAGCATTTCACCATGAGGCCTTTGCGACAGATAGTTTCGCTCAAAAGTTTTGTACTCATAATTGTTTGTTGATTTATTATTAAAAAAAGTCAATTCTCTCCTATCATTTTACTTTCTCATTCGTGCTTATCTTCAATGTAAATCGTTTCTCCTTCGCGGGTAAAATGTACATTAGACACTCTCTCAATTACTTCAATAGCAAAATTTAACTCTTCATCCCTGAAGATGATACCTGCAAATCTTTTATCTTTCAAAGATTCATTTTTAAAATAGATATCTACATTATACCACCGTGACAGTTGGGCAACAATTTCAGACAAAGACGTATTACGAAACTCATAATTTCCCTTCGCCCAAGAAGTAAATAGATAAGCAGGCACATCACGTGTCACTATATCATCATTATCCAGTTCAATAACCGCTTGTTGGTCAGGATTTAACACAACCGAAACTTTAGCTGTACTTACTTTAATACGCCCTTCTGCAAGAGTTGTATATACCTTATAATCAGGATAAGCAGATATATTAAAACTTGTACCAAGTACCTCCACCGAATGTCTGTTTGTATGAACTATAAAAGGATGTTTAGCATCTTTCGCCACTTCAAAAAAAGCTTCCCCTTCTAGAAATACTTCTCTTTTTTCTCCAACGAAAGAAGTTGGATAACGTAAAAGACTTTCAGCATTCATCCATATCCTTGTTCCATCCGATAAAATCAACTGATATTCCCCTCCTCTTGGAATAGCCAGTGTATTAATCTGAGGAGTTGAAGAAACCTCTTCCACTTTTTTATAAGTCAATAATTGATTGGCATTATTATTGATTACAGTAGAATTTACATTAGAAATAGTACCTTTTTTAACAGACAAGTCCACTTTTTCTCCATTCTCTAAAGTAAGGATAGCCTTGCGGCTGCCTGTTTCCGGAAAT
>OATW01000258.1_pt1 | contig 18098 bp, 14 predicted proteins | sample 1476091 | NCBI WGS metagenome assembly OATW01 (sample SAMEA2579991, study PRJEB22360) | human gut metagenome | biome: human gut; feature: human-associated habitat; material: faeces | place: Denmark | collected 2008/2010 | reverse complement strand
GCTTTCAGCATGAAATAACAAGGAACATTCTCCCCCAAATATATTTAATTAAAATTAATAAAAAAAATCAGCCGGTTGAAAACGAACCGGCTGTTTTTTCTCCACACAAACAAAAGCAGTGAACATACAGATTGCAGAATTATAAAAATATTTTAAAATAACATCTAGAATATGGCTTTCTTAAAGATTTGTCTTATTTTTGTTGCATAAACAACTTAAAAACAACAAAACAAGAACACTATAATGAAAAAGATTGCAGCTTTTATCCTATTTATCGGTGTTTTAGATAGTATTTCAGCCCAAAGCACACTCACCTTAGATAGTTGTCGTGCTTTAGCATTATCCAACAATAAAGAGTTGCGCATTTCAGCTGAAAAGATTACAGCTGCACATTATGAAAAGAAAGCGGCTTTTACCAATTATCTTCCTAAGATTGCAGCTATAGGAACGTATATGCGCACTCAGAAAGAAATCTCTTTATTAAGTGACGAACAAAAGGGAGTTATCAGTCAGATAGGGACTACCGCCCAAGGCTCTATACAGGAAACTTTCCAACAACTGGCAGCTTCCAATCCCGAACTCGCACAAATACTGCAACCACTTGCTCCCCTCATCCCAGGTATTGGAAATGCACTGAACAAGGTCGGACAAGGTTTGGTAGATGCGCTGCGCACCGACACACGCAATATGTATGCAGGAGCTGTAACCCTTACCCAACCCATCTTCATGGGAGGAAAAATTGTTGCCTACAATAAAATCACCCAATACGCAGAACAGCTGGCCGAATCACAGCACGCCACCGGTATGCAGGATATCATTTTGAATACAGACCAAGCTTACTGGCAAGTCATCTCACTGATAAACAAGAAAAAACTAGCCCAAAGCTATCTGCAACTGGTCAGCCAACTGGACAGTGATGTAGATAAAATGATAACCGAAGGTGTCGCCACCAAAGCCGACGGACTAAGTGTAAAAGTAAAAGTGAATGAAGCCGAAATGAAGCTCACACAAGTAGACAACGGATTAAGCCTATCTAAAATGGTACTATGCCAATTATGCGGTCTGCCTTTAAATGATGAAATACGTTTAGCAGATGAAGACGTAGAAAGCTTAACTCTCCCTGAATATCATGTAGGTGATAATGTAGCCACCGCTTTGGCAAATCGCGAAGAATTACGAAGTTTGGATCTAGCTAATAAAATTTATGACCAAAAAGTCAATATCACCCGCGCGGAATTTCTTCCTACAGTGGCTCTGACCGCCAACTACATGGTAACCAATCCCTCATTGGTAAACGGCTTTGAACGCAAATTCCGTGGCATGTGGGCTGTTGGCGCTATGGTACAAATTCCAATATGGAACTGGGGCGAAGGAATGTATAAGGTAAAAGCTGCCAAAGCGGAAGCAAACATTGCCCGCTATCAACTGGCAGATGCAAAAGAAAAGGTAGAATTGCAGGTAAGCCAAGCCAGCTATAAAGTAAATGAAGCAGCCAAACGCCTGAGCATGGCCGAAAAAAATCTGGAAAAAGCAGACGAGAATCTGCGCTATGCCAAACTGGGATTCATGGAAGGAGTCATTCCCACCAGTAATGTATTGGAAGCGCAAACCGCTTGGTTATCTGCCCAATCAGACAAAATAGACGCTCAGATTGATGTAAAACTGACTGAAGTCTATTTGCGCAAGTCAATGGGAGTGCTTAAATAAAAATTAAAGATTAAAAACGAAAAGATATGGCAGAAAGATCACAACACAGCAATATTTTGCTGGCATTTATTTCACTGACAGCAGTCATCGTTATTGTATCGCTGATAGGTTTCTTCACATTGGGAAAAGGCCCGGAAATCATTCAGGGACAAGCAGAAGCTGACGAATATCGGGTTTCCAGCAAAGTACCGGGACGCATTCTGGAATTTCGTGTGAAAGAAGGAGACAAAGTAAAAGCCGGTGACACACTGGCTATCCTTGAAGCCCCCGATGTAAAAGCCAAACTTTCTCAAGCACAAGCTGCCGAACAAGCAGCACAAGCCTTGAATGAAAAAGCACAACGAGGTACCCGCCAAGAGCAACTGCAAGCTGCCTACGAAATATGGCAGAAAGCTAAAGCCGGAGTAGAAATTGCTGAAAAGTCATACAACCGTGTCAACCGACTCTTTGAAGAAGGCGTAATGTCCGCGCAAAAACGTGATGAAGCCAAAGCACAATTTGATGCCATGAGTGCTACAGAAAAAGCTGCACGCTCCCAATACGAAATGGCAAAGAACGGTGCACAACGTGAAGACAAAGCCGCAGCCGCAGCCCAAGTAGAACGTGCCAAAGGTGCTGTAGCCGAAGTTTCTTCCTACATAGACGAAACGATACTGACCGCGTCTGCTGATGGAGAAGTAACCGAAATCTTTCCCAAAGCAGGCGAACTGGTAGGTACCGGTGCCCCCATTATGAACGTGGCCCGCTTGAATGACATGTGGGTAACATTCAATGTACGCGAAGATTTCCTAAAAGACTTTACCGTAGGAAATGAGATTAACGCATTTATTCCTGCCTTTGACAAAGAAATAAAATTCAAGATTACTTATATGAAAGATCTGGGTACATATGCCGCCTGGAAAGCAACCAAGACTACGGGGCAATTCGACCTGAAGACCTTCGAGGTAAAAGCTGTTCCTGTAGAGAGAACAGACGGATTGCGTCCGGGAATGAGTGCCATCATCGAGAAATAACAAACAATGAACAATACTGTCCATAACCGTATATTCCGCATAGCCCGGCGTGAAGTGTTCCGCATCGCCACAAGACCGCTATATCTGTTCTGCATGATCATAGCTCCCTTGTTCTGTTACCTCTTCTTTACTACATTAATGTGGAACGGACTCCCTACGGATATGCCGGCAGGTGTGGTCGATTTGGACAACACAGCTACCACACGCAGCATCATCCGTAATCTGGACGCTTTTCAGCAGACTAAAATCATAGCGCATTACCCCAGTTTCGCAGATGCCCGCAAAGCCATGCAGCAAGGGAAAATCTATGCTTTCTACTATATTCCAAAAGGAACTACCGACAAGGCATTAGCAAGCCGCCAACCCAAGGTTTCTTTTTATACCAACTATTCCTATCTGGTAGCTGGTTCATTACTCTATAAAGACCAGCGCACCATGTCCGAGCTGGCGGGTGGAGCCATCGGCCGTGCCACCTTATATGCCAAAGGAGCTACAGAAGACCAAGCCATGGCGTTCCTGCAGCCCATAGTCATCGACTCCCATGTATTAAACAACCCATGGCTCAACTATTCAGTATATTTGAGTAACACTATCATACCAGGTATTCTGATGCTGCTTATCTTTATGACCACCGTCTATACCATTGGAAGTGAAATGAAAACCAACACCCAAAAAGAATGGATGGGCATGGCAGGCAATTCCATCACCGTAGCTCTGACCGGCAAATTGCTGCCTCAGACTTTAGTTTTCTTTGTCATGGGCACCTTCTATAATGTTTATCTATACGGTTTCCTGCACTATCCCTGTAATAGCGGTATACTGCCCATGCTGTTTGCCGGTCTGTTATTAGTACTGGCTTCACAGGCTTTCGGAGTATTTCTGTTCGGATTGTTTACAACAGTCCGCTTGGCACTGAGCACTGCCTCCCTATGGGGAGTGATTTCTTTCTCCATATCGGGTATGAGTTTTCCAGTTATGGCAATGAATCCTGTGTTACAGGCACTGGCCAATCTATTCCCGTTACGCCACTACTTCCTGATTTATGTAGATTTGGCGCTTAACGGATATCCGCTGATTTACGCATGGCATTCAATAGTCGCGTTGATGTTATTCATGCTGTTGCCTTTCTTTATACTGAAAAGACTGCGCACAGTACTATTACATTATGTATATATTCCCTAAAACGGCAAGCAGTTATGAGAGCATATAAACTCAAAGATATCATCTCACAAGGAACTAAAGACCTTTTCTACATCTGGTGGCAAGAGCTGAAAGCAGTTGTGAAGGATCAGGGTGTACTTATCTTCTTCATTCTGGTACCACTAGGCTATCCGCTTCTCTATACCTTTATATATACCAATGAAACAGTGCGTGAAGTTCCTGCTGCTGTAGTAGATAATAACCGTTCCAGCCTCAGCCGTGAATACCTGCGTCTGGTAGATGCAGGTGCCGACTTGGAAATAGTATCTCATTGCAGTGATATGGAAGAAGCAAAAACTTTATTGAAAAACGGCAAAGTGTATGGCATCATCTATATTCCTGAAAGCTTCAGCCGCGACATTACTAAAGGAGTTCAAACCCATGTTACCATCTACTGTGACATGAGCGGTATGCTATACTACAAAGCCATGCTGACAGCCAACACCAATGCCTCGCTGATGATGAACAAACAGATAAAGATAGAACGCTCCGGCAACACAACCATCCGACAAGATGAAGTGAGCACGTCTCCCATAGCGTATGAGGATATTTCCATTTTCAATCCGCAGAACGGTTTTGCCAGCTTCCTGATACCCGCCGTACTGATATTGATTATCCAACAAACTTTACTGCTAGGAGTAGGTCTATCTGCCGGAACTGCTCGTGAGAACAACCGTTTTCGAGACCTTATCCCCATGAGCCGCCATTATCATGGCACGCTGCGCATTGTTTTAGGCAAATCACTGACTTACCTTATGATATATGCTGTCATGGCTACCTATATGCTCTGCCTTGTTCCCAAAATGTTCAGCCTGGTACAAATAGCTCAAGCCGGAACCCTAGCGGCATTCATGTTTCCTTACATACTGGCATGCATTTTTTTCGCGATGACTTGTTCTATCTTTATTCACCATCGGGAAGCCTGTATGATGATCTACGTATTTACCTCAGTGCCGTTACTATTTATCTCAGGTATCTCGTGGCCAGGTACTGCCATTCCTAAATTCTGGGAGGTGATTTCATGGCTGTTCCCTTCCACTTTCGGCATCAACGGTTTTGTACGCATTAACAATATGGGTGCCACACTGACCGATGTACTGACAGAGTACCGGATATTGTGGATACAAACAGGCGTTTATTTCCTTACCACCTGCATCGTATACCGTCGTCAGATCACCTTAAGCCGCAGACATGTATACGAAAGATTAAAAGAGATTAAGAAAAGACGCAAAACAAATATCGTCTGAATTTGTTTATAAATTAAAAACCAAATGAATTATTTAGGATGAAAAAACTTTTTATTCTGGCATGCGTATGCCTACTGATTACTTCATGTAACAGTAACCCCAAAAACACTAACGATTCTGCAACCTCCACCGAAACAACGGATATGCACAATGCAGAAAATTCATTGGATTATGACGGTACTTACACCGGAACCTTTCCAGCTGCCGACTGTCCGGGTATCAACATGACCCTGACTATTAAAAAAGACAAGACTTTTGAGTTGATATCAGAATACATTGACCGGCAGGATGCTACTTTCAAAGAATATGGAACTTACTCCGTTGAAGGTAATATTATGACTTTAATTAATGGAGAGGATAAGCAATATTATAAAGTCGGTGAGAATACCCTGACCGCTCTCAATCAAGACAAACAGGCAATAACAGGAGAGTTAGCAGACCATTATATCCTACACAAAAAATAAACTTTACTTCATCTGTCATTTTCATGCCAAAGTGAAGAGTCCGCTTCAATCTATCACAGCTGGATTCTTCACTTTGTTCTTTTATTTGTCCACAATCTGTATTCACACTAATTAACTTCCATTCCTTTTGTTTATTACGAAAATTTCGTAGATTTGCGAAAACATCGTAATCAATTCATTTTCTTATGGAAAAGCTAACGATACAAGAAGAAGAAGTGATGCTTCATATTTGGAGCATGGGAGAATGTTTCGTGAAAGACATAGTTGCTAAATTTCCCGAACCTAAACCACCTTACACTACGGTAGCGTCTATAGTGACCAACCTGAAAAGAAAAGGTTATGTTACAGCCAAGCGCTTCGGTAACACCTATCAATACACCCCTGTAGTGAAACAAAGTGAATACAAACGCACATTTGTAAGTGGTGTGGTCCGAAACTATTTTGCCGACTCGTATAAGGAAATGGTATCTTTCTTCGCTAAAGAGCAAAAAATCTCCGCAACCGACTTGAAAGACATTATTGACCTGATAGAAAAAGAAGAAGATAAATAACCTTGCTAAATTCATAAATATTATGATAACTACAGCTCCCGAACTCATTTACATGCTGAAAGTAAATATAGGCATCGCCTTATTCTATGCTTTCTATAAGCTGTTCTACTGTCGCGACACTTTCTTCCAATGGCGTCGTATCGCACTGCTGAGTTTTCTTGCACTCTCTTTTCTTTATCCGCTAATGGATATGCAAGCATGGGTGAAAGAACAACCTGCCATCAATGAACTGGCAGATTACTACACACTGATGATGCTAACAGAAACAAATACTTCCACTGCCACAGTAGTCACAACTCCTGTTGCTATTCCCACACCCGGCCTGCTTGATATAATAAAGTTCATCTATTGGATTGGAATCCTTTTATTATCCGCACGATTTATGATCCAACTAAGTAGTATTTTCCACCTTGTCTTAAAAAGCAAGAGTATAAATGTAGACCAAATATTCATACGCAGTCTATCAGAACCTGCCAATCCATTCTCTTTCTGGCAATGGATTTTCGTCTATCTGCCCGAACTGAAAGAAGATGAAAAACAAGAAATCCTGACGCACGAACAGACCCACGTCCGCCAATGGCATTCCATAGATGTCATTATCAGTGAAATAGTAAATATCATTTGCTGGATGAATCCTTTTGCATGGCTAATGAAAACAGAGATCAGACTCAATCTAGAATACCTTGCCGATCATAAAGTAATGGAATCCGGCACAAATAAGAAAGCATATCAATATCACCTTTTGGGATTAGCCAACCAGAACAGACAAACCGGTTTATATAATAATTTCAACTTATCACACTTAAAAAACAGAATTAAAATGATGAACAAAAAAAGAACCCGCACCACAGGGCATATCAAATATGCCTTGTTTGCACCGCTGACTGCTGCTCTACTCTTGGTCAGCAACATTGAAACCGTGGCACGGACAGCCGAAAGGTTAATCTATTCCACGGAAGAAAGCACCCCACGCCCCGAAAGGGAAGAAGTGGCATCTTTCGTCAACACAGTACAAGGTCTAGTGACTTTCACTATTACCGTAACCAATAGTGAAGGTAAGCCTCAACCTAATGTTACTCTGCAAATCAAACCGAGTGATGAAGTGAAAACTTTCAAAACCAATGCAGAAGGAAAAGCTACCATAGAAGTGGATATGACGACTCCCAAGTATGTTTCCCTAGACGTTTCCTCTCCTAAAAGTTCCAAACATCAATCACTTCTACTTTCAGCAAACAAACCAAATGTTACTGCCATCTTTGATACTGATGATGATATTGCCGCTTACATCAAAGCCGGCAAACAAATACGGGTCAAGTTACAAATATCTAATAATGATAACCAACAACTGGCAGGAGCAGAACTTATTTCTTCTTCAACAAATGCCAAAGCCACGACAAACGCTCATGGAGAAGCTCAGTTAACAGTAGGAGTAGGCGAAACCATTGCCATTAACCATAAAGGTTATCAGGAAGGAAAATTCACGGTAAAAGAACTCTGTCCCATCAAAGATATGGAAAATCCGGAACTAGTAAGATTACTTCTTGTCGGAGAAGATCCCGTATACCAGATAGCAGACAATATGCCTGAATTCCCCGGAGGTATGGCAGCTTGCTTACAACATTTGGCACGAAACATAAAATATCCCACAACAGCTCAAAAGGAGGGAACGCAAGGTAAAGTAATCGTACAGATGGTTATTGAAAAAGATGGTTCGGTAGATCATGTAAGCATTGTACGCAGCATTAGCCCCGAACTAGATGCTGAAGCAGCACGAGTTGTAAAATCCATGCCGAAATGGAAACCGGCAACTGTAAAAGACAAAACAGTACGTTGCAGATATACTGTTCCTGTAACTTTCAAACTGCAATAAAGAGTATAAAAACAGAAAAGAGGCTGTTTCGAACAGCCTCTTTTCATCCCAAAAACATATTTCAAATTATTTCTTCATTTCCACAATGTGCGTCGGCGCTTGCTCCGCATTACGCTTCTCAGTCTGCTTCACAACATTTTCAGCCAACTCTATGAATGCACGTCCGGTAATGCTGTTCTCATTCAAAGCAGCGGGAGTACCCTTATCACCATTCTCACAAATACTCTGTACAATAGGGATTTGTCCCAACAAAGGCACATTCATTTCTTCCGCCAATTGCTTGGCTCCTTCTTTTCCAAAGATAAAATATTTATTTTCAGGAAGTTCGGCAGGAGTAAACCATGACATATTCTCCACCAGTCCCAAAATAGGTACATTTACTTTGTCATTGGTGTACATATTGATTCCTTTGCGTGCATCAGCCAAAGCTACCTGTTGGGGGGTGCTGACAATAACAGCTCCTGTAATAGCCAAAGTCTGCACCAAAGTAAGATGAATATCACTAGTACCCGGAGGAGTATCAAGAATAAAATAATCCAACTCGCCCCAGTCCGCATCTCCGATTAATTGCTTCAATGCATTACTAGCCATACCACCACGCCATAAAGTTGCTTGATCAGGATCAACAAAGAAACCAATGGAAAGCAATTTGATACCATATTTTTCAATCGGAATAATCAAATCACGACCATCAATCTGTTCGGCATAGGGACGAGCATCTTCCACTTGAAACATTTTAGGTACAGAAGGACCGAAAATATCAGCATCCAACAACCCCACTTTATAGCCCAATTTAGCCAGAGCCACTGCCAGATTAGCCGCCACAGTAGACTTTCCTACCCCACCCTTTCCGGATGAAACAGCAATCACATTTTTAACAAACGGGAGTAGCTTGCCCGGTTCGGGACGCGCCGCTTGGCGGCTCTCTGTCGCAATAGTTACCTGTACATCAGGTGAAACATAAGTATGAATAGCTGTTTCGGCAGCCTTTATCATAGATTTCATAAACGGATCGGTCGGTTTCTCAAAAATCAACGAAAAGCTTACCGACATGCCGTCAATGCGAAGATTATCGGCAACCATCTCCGCTTCCACCAAATTCTTTCCCGTTCCAGGATAACGCACTGTTGCCAAAGCGTCCAAAATCAATTTCGGATATAAAGTCATCATTCTGTTATTATTTACTTGTTTTCAACCCGCTTCGTTTACTGCGGTTGTAACTGCGATACTCATCCAATTCTATTTCCACATCGGGTTCATGCAACTCCTTCTCATGCGGCAGACGGAACTTCATATATTTTATATTCAAACCACGATCCAACCATTGTTGTTCATAATAGGTACGGATGCCTAGTATGTCATCCACCAAACCGGAATGATACAAATCTTCGGTCATAAACTCTACCGGCAATTTGTTTTCCTCTACCATATAGCGGGTGTAAGTAAACATAAAATTACTGTCGGTCTTCAAGTGAATTAGCCCATCCGGCTTCAAAAACTTGCGATAACGTTCCATAAAGTATGTGGAAGTAAGACGTTTAGTCACTTTCTTCATCTGTGGATCAGAGAAAGTCAGCCATATCTCACTCACCTCGCTCGGAGCAAAAAAACGATCGATGATTTCGATATTGGTACGCAAAAAAGCCACATTCTTCATGCCATTTTTCAGCGCTTCCGTCGCACCGGTCCACATACGGGCCCCTTTTATATCTACACCGATAAAGTTTTTATCGGAATACATACCTCCCAGCCCTACGGTATATTCACCTCGTCCACATCCCAGTTCCAGAACTATCGGATTATCGTTCTTAAAAAAGTCACGGTTCCAATTCCCCTTCATATCGAACGTAACGTTATCGGCCACCGAATAAGGGTATTCAAACACGTGCGGATACTCCCGCATATCAGCAAATTTCTCCAGTTTTCCTTTTCCCATGAAAATTAGTCTATCATTATTTGTTTCCACAGGCAAAGGTAGGAATATCCTGTGAAAGAGAAAAAAAATAGACCTGCAATTCACTTGCAGGTCTATTTTTCTTCTCTTTCTATTTTCTATATTATTCAGAAATTGCCTCAACGGACTCTCCCAATTCTTTCTTCAAATCTTCATAGAAGGCAGCATGTGATGCTTCTACATAGGGAGCCAAGAACAAGAAACCGATACCCAAAGTAAAACAGCACAAAATAGCCCAACCAATGAAGCTCAAATCCAACAAGAACATCTTCATCTTATGACCGGACATCATCGCCATACTTTTCTCTATGGCAGCATTGTACTGCAACTCCGGATAATCTTTCAGAATAAAGAGCGTCATGGCATATGAATAGGACTTCATGATGCCCGGAATGACAAGCAGCAACGTCCACAGGAATGTATAGACTGTAGTCAGTAGCATTGTACCCAATATCCGTCCGTAGTCTTTAAACCCGTCGAAAAGACGGGCAAAATCCAGCTTTATTCCACGAATCACATCCAAAAAAAGGACAGTATAGCCGAATCCCAAGGGTAGGAGCAACAAAGCAATGAGACTAAAGGAGGACGAAGCCACCGACTCCATAATACGATAGGGCAGCGTAGGGGTATTCATCACCAGTCCATAAACCAAGGTAATAACCGCACCCAATCCCCAATTACCGGTCAACGCATCGATTGCCCGATTCTTCAATTCTGAATTTGTTTTCATAAGAATCTATTTTTCTATTAGTCTAAAACTGTCACCCAATTATGTGTATCAGGTTCATCACCATACTGGATAGCACGCAGTTTGTTATACAGTTTTGTACAAACAGGACCCGGCTTTCCATCTTTAGAGATAATGTACGATTTCTTGTTTTCCAAATCATCAATACGCTGGATAGGACTGATAACAGCCGCCGTACCGCAAGCCCCTGCTTCCTCGAAGGTTTCCAGTTCTTCTTCAGGAACCGGACGACATTCCACCTTTATACCCAAATCCTCGGCCAGCTGCATCAAACTCTTATTCGTTATAGAAGGCAGAATAGAAGATGATTTTGGTGTAATGTAAGTATTATTTTTAATGCCGAAGAAATTAGCCGCACCACACTCGTCAATGTACTTCTTTTCTTTGGCGTCTAGATAGAATTCGCACGAATATCCCAAATCATGGGCTTTCTTATTGGCACGCAGGCTGGCAGCATAGTTACCGCCCACCTTAAAGCGTCCGGTTCCATAAGGCGCGGCACGATCGAACTCACGGATAATAACATAAGGATTAGTAGAAAAACCACCTTTGAAATAAGGACCTACCGCAGTTACGAATACCACAAATAGATATTCATTGGCAGGGTGAACCCCCACCTGAGCACCTGTACCAATCAGTAAAGGACGAATATAAAGAGCCGCACCACTTTCGTATGGAGGAATGAAACGCTCGTTGGCTTTCACCACCTTCTTTATAGCGGCCACAAACTTTTCTGTAGGAAGTTCCGGCATCAGGATACCGTCACAAGTACTTTGCAAACGCTCCGCGTTGGCTTCAGGACGGAAAATACGAATTTTACCGTCTTTTCCACGATAAGCTTTCAACCCTTCAAACGCTTCTTGTCCATAGTGTAGACAAGTGGCAGCCATGTGAATATTCAACGTTTCCTCCGAACAAAGTTCCAACTCTCCCCATGCACCATCACGATAGTAGCAACGTACATTATAGTCTGTCTTCATATAGCCGAAGGACAGATTTGCCCAATCAATCTCTTTCATAGTGTATCTTAATTATGTTATTATTTACGAATGAGAGCAAAATTACGTTTTATATTTGCAAATTCCAACCAAAATAGCTTTTTTATTTATAGCTTTTATAATTTGCCTATATGTCTCAATGTGCTAATGTGCAAATATGCCATGCGGAATACAACGCAGCCAATTGCCACATTAGCATATTGTCACATTGATACATTATTATCTAACATTTTCTTTATCTCCTCATCGGCTTTATAAAGTTTATCCCGGCAAAACTTAATTAACTCTTGTGCCTCTTTCAGATTTACACTTAAACTGTCTATATCCAACTCATTACTATCTATGCGTGATACGATTTCTTCCAGACGTTTCATTGCCTGCTCATAGGTTTGTTTCTTTGCTGCCATACTTCGTTTTATTTTTTAGTTACTATACTCTTTATTTCTCCTTTGGCAAAACGAGTGGTAAGTTCATCCCCCGGCTGCAATGCAGAAGCATCGATCACCGCTTTGCCATTTTTCAGCGTGATACTATATCCCCTTTTCAACAAATTTTCGGGAGATGCCGCCTTCAATTCCTGCTCCAAAAGTTGGAGCCGATGCTTTTCCTTTACCAGACGACGCTGTGAAACGATGCCCAACTGAGTCTCCACCATTTTCAAACAATGGGTCTCTTTTGTCAGACGGGATTGCAGGCCTACTTCCAAATGCTTCATGATTCGTTCCTGGCGATAATGTTCCTCTTTCAGCCTCATCCGCGTCTGCATGGGAATACGTTCTACCATCCGGTTCAGCCGGGTATTTTCCCGTTCCATACGGGTAGAGATAGTATGAAGTACAGCCGATGCATAATCTTCAAGAACCTTGGCAGTGTCGTGCAAATGATTTATAAGATACTCGGCAGCAGCAGTAGGTGTCTTGACACGAGTATGAGAAACAAAGTCCAACACCGTATCGTCACGCTCATGCCCTATACCGGTTATAATAGGTATAGGAAACTGGGCACAATTAGCAGCCAACTCATATGTATCGAACCCCGAAAGGTCGGACGTGGCGCCTCCGCCACGGATAATAACCACGACATCCCAATCATCACGACAGGCATGGATAGCATCCAATGCAGTAATGACAGATTGTTCTACCCGTTCCCCCTGCATAATAGCAGGAAACAAATGCGGATAAAAAACAAAACCGTAGGAATTCTGTTCCAGTTGATTACAAAAATCACCATAACCGGCAGCCGTAGCCGAGGAAATAACGGCTATGCGTTGCGCCAGCAAAGGAATCTCTAGTTCCTTATTCAAAGTCAGCACACCTTCTTCTTCCAATTGCTTCAAGATTTCGCGACGGCGACGCGCCATATCCCCCAATGTATAAGTAGGATCTATATCCTGCACAGTAAGCGAGTAACCATACAATTCATGAAACCCCCCAGCCACTTTCACCATCACTTTAATACCTGCAACAAAAGCCTGCCCGGTTTCCTCTTCAAAATAAGGCTTCAGCAGACGGTAGACATTGCTCCAAATAGTCCCCCTTGCCTTAGCTATCAGATTATTCCCCCGTGGCTCTTTCTGTACAAATTCCAAATAGCAATGACCGGAATAATTGGAACGTACATCACTCAGCTCTGCCTGAACCCAATAAGTATCGGGCAGACAAGCATGAATGCTGCGCTTAACCAACGCATTCAGTTCATATAAAGAAAGAGGATGTTCTTCCATTATTTTTTCTTCTCCAATTCTATTTGACAAGCTTTCCAGATATCAGGCACACCATAACCGTAAATATTATCCGGATACTCTTTACGGTCTCCTGCATTCCGCACCGCCTCCACCACCTGCTTGGCAGTGAGCCAGGGACAAGCCTGCCAGAAACAGGCTACCAACCCGCACAATGTAGGCGATGCGAAAGAAGTACCATTGGCATGAGAAACCGTTCCATCATTACCCGCTACGGCCGAAGCAACTCCCACCGCCATCACATCCGGTTTTACACGGCCATCTGTAGTATTTCCTACAGAAGAGAAATCAGCATTAACCAGATTCCGGTCCGCCGCCCCCACTGTAATAACATTTTCCGCATCTCCCGGAGGTGTAATTTTTTTCCATGTGCCACGACCCGAATTTCCGGCACTGCATACCAACACCAATCCTTTATCGGCAGCCAAAGAAGCGGAATGAGACATCAATGAATAATGCCCGTCCAAATCACGGTACCGGTAATTCATGGTTGTATCATCAAACTCATAATATCCCAATGAAGTATTAACCACATCCACTCCCACACTATCGGCAAATTCCAAAGCTTCCGCCCAATAATCCTCTTCCACTGGCTGTTCCGTATCATCATCCTCACTACGGAGAAGCCAATACGAAGCTTCAGGAGCTGTGCCGACCAATACATTCGGCTTATTGGCAGCCATACAAGATAACACTTTCATGCCATGATAGTTCTCGGCATAAATATCCGAGTGAGAATTTACAAAATCGCGTGTTCCCAACAAGTCCATTCCCTTGAAAACACTGATCTCATCAGCATTATAAAAACCGGCATCAATGACCGCTATTTGCATCCCCTTCCCACGAAAACCTGCAGCGTGAAGACTGTCCCCATGATGAACAGCAATCTGCCGCCACGCATCCCCATAATAGTTATTACTCTTTGTCACCTTATTGGTCACCTCTTTTTTACGGTCGGCATTGCGGGCAGGGATACTGTCGGGAGGCGGCCACACCTTCCGGCCAGCCGCCACTGTAAACTTTCCGGACAGCTGCCACAAAAGGCAATGCCGCCACTTTATCAATAACCGATGTGTCGGATACCTGCACCACCACTGTATTGTTCCACTTACTTTTGGATACAGGACATACTCCTTTTCCGACCAGCATATCTATATAGCTCTGACATACAGGAAGATCTGTAGAATCAACGGGCAATCTCTGCCTCATACGACGCTCCAAAGCACGTTCGGACAAATAAGCCGAAGGATTGTCCAATGTATAGGTTGTTTCTGCCTTATCGCGAAAGTTTACACGATACTTATACGTTTTTACTTGTGCCGGCATTTGTAAGGTGCATGCCAATAGCAAGCAGCCCACTATTCCTTTTTGACTATTCATTAATTCTATTCCGTTTATTTTTTAGATGCAAAGATAAACAAACTTTTCCCTCACACTCATTTTTTGTGTACCTTTGCAGCCAAATTCAGTTTAAACAGGTAAAAAGACAGAAAATAAAGTATGGCAAAAACAGGAACCCCCACAGAATTGGGAACACAACCAATCGGAAAATTACTTTTACAATATGCAATTCCCGCCATTATCGCTATGACGGCATCTTCCCTATACAATATGGTAGACAGCATCTTCATCGGTCACGGTGTAGGTCCTTTGGCTATTTCAGGACTGGCTATTACCTTCCCACTGATGAATCTGGCGGCTGCATTCGGTTCACTGGTCGGTGTGGGTGCCTCCACATTAGTTTCCGTAAAATTAGGACAGAAAGATTATGCCACCGCCCAAAATATTTTGGGCAATGTAGTTACGCTGAACTTTATTATAGGTATAGGATTCAGTATATTAACCTTGCTTTTCCTCGATCCTATTCTCTACTTCTTCGGAGCAAGCCCGGATACCATCTCCTATGCACGAGACTACATGGTCATTATCCTGCTGGGCAATGTTATAACCCATATGTATTTGGGACTGAATGCCTTACTACGCGCTTCGGGGCATCCACAAAAAGCAATGATAGCCACCATCACCACAGTAATTATCAATACCATCCTTGACCCTATTTTTATCTATCTATTCCATTGGGGTATTCAGGGAGCCGCCATTGCCACCATTCTGGCTCAAATCATCGCACTGGTGTGGCAATTCAAAACCTTCACAAACAAGAACGAATTGCTCCATCTCCACCGAGGCATTTACAAACTGCGCGGTACAATTGTAAAAAACACCATCGCTATCGGTATGTCTCCGTTCCTGATGAATCTGGCAGCATGCTTCATTGTAATTTTCATTAACAAAGGTTTGAAAGAATATGATGGCGATCTGGCCATTGGCGCATTTGGTATTGTAAACCGGATTGTTTTCCTATTCGTCATGATCGTGATGGGGCTGAATCAAGGTATGCAACCCATAGCCGGTTATAATTTTGGCGCCCAACAATATCATCGTGTAAACCAAGTATTAAAACTTACCATTTATGGTGCCACCACCGTTACAACAACCGGTTTTCTAGTAGGTGAACTGATGCCCGAATTGGCCGTATCCGCTTTTACCACTCATGAGGGACTGATACAGCTATCAGCTACCGGTTTACGCATTGTGGTCATATTTTTTCCCATTATCGGGTTTCAGATGGTAACGTCCAATTTTTTTCAAAGTATCGGCATGGCTGGTAAAGCCATCTTCCTATCATTAACCCGGCAGTTATTATTCTTGCTCCCCTGCATCATCCTGCTCCCTCTTTTCTGGGGATCGGCAGGAATTTGGTGGAGTATGCCAATATCAGACTTGGCGGCAAGTATTGTCGCAGGAGTCATGCTTTACCGCCAGTTCAAGATTTTTAATACCCACGGTAACAAATTAAAAGTTGAAAATTAAGAATTAAAAATTAGTTTCCTTATATTTGTCCACATAATCAATAGACAACGACTATGAACGAGCATTATGTTATCAACCTAGGACGCCAACTAGGCAGCGGAGGAAAAGAGATAGGCGAAAAACTGGCTCAAGAGTTTGGTATCGCCTTTTACGATAAAGAATTAATCAAGCTAGCTTCAGAAGAGAGCGGCCTGTGCAAGGAATTCTTTGAAAAAGCAGATGAAAAAGCTTCTCAAAGCATCATCGGCGGTCTATTCGGAACACGTTTTCCTTTTATCAGCGACGGAGCCATTCCCTATGGCAGTTGTCTGAGCAATGACGCTTTGTTCAAAATACAAAGCGATGTAATACGTGAACTGGCAGAAAAACAATCGTGTCTGTTTGTCGGCCGATGTGCCGACTACATTTTGCGTGACCATCCCCGTTGCGTCAATATATTCGTTTCTGCTTCCAAAGAAGCACGCATAGAAAGATTGATGCATATCCATCATATTTCTACAGAAGCCGCTGAGGAATTGATGGAAAAAGCAGATAAAAAACGGTCAGCTTACTATAATTATTATAGTTACAAAACGTGGGGAGCTGCCGAAACTTATCACTTATGTATTGATTCGTCCGTATTGGGGATTGACGGAACAGTACAATTCATCAAACAGTTTGTAAAATTAAAGTTAGGATTTTAACTACTTTTAAAATGGTATACCGGCAATTCAAAGGGTTACCTCAACTGTAATGAAGGGATATGTCTGATTTTTTTAATTCTATATTTCAAATAATTCAGACACATTCCTTTATATTATCCCATGGCAGGATAAATCAAAAAATATCAACCTTCAAACTTTTCCTATAAAATCAACAAATTCATTCACTTACGCAACATATCCTATAAGATTCCTATCACCAATAATATAGAAATGATTACTATGAGCAGCTTCAAACATGCAGGGCTAATAATTAGCATAATTACCAGTCTGATATCCTGTACACACAATAAGAACTACACCACAACCTTCCAACCCGAATTGGCAAAAGCAGAAGCAATAATGTACAGATATCCCGACAGCGCACTGCATATATTACAGGGCATACAACCTGACAATCCTTCTGACAATGAACAATATGCCACATGGGCATTATTGATGACACAAGCTCAATATAAAAACCAAATTGAACAATCCGATTCTTTAATAAATATCGCTTATTCTTATTTCATTAATCAAGATAATGCACAAAGAAAGGCATTGGCACTATATTATAAAGGTATCTTGTGCCATGAAAGTCATCATGCCGAAGATGCATTGTCATTTTATCTAGAAGCAACAACTGAAATAGAGAAAACAAATGATTATCAATTAGGCTTTCTTATCAATTCAGAGATAGGGTTAATGTATCTATATCGAAAACTAAATGATTATGCTATGGAATATTTTGAAAAAGCACATCATAATGCCGAATTATCCAACAACCAAACATACATAGCTTTCTCTTTCATCTATATCGCTAGAGCATTTTCACAGAAAAAACAATATAATAAAGCGATAGAATATTATGAAAAAGCCATAAAAATAGGACAAGTGAATAACTATCCTACCATATTGGCAAGCGCCATGAACGAAACCAGTTTTTTATTTCTTAAAACAGGAGAAAATAAAAAGGCTCTTCAGTATGCAAAAGATTGTATTAAAATAAAAAAGACTGATCAAAGAATATTTTCATTGGGAGATACTTATCGCT
>OATW01000250.1_pt1 | contig 18753 bp, 14 predicted proteins | sample 1476091 | NCBI WGS metagenome assembly OATW01 (sample SAMEA2579991, study PRJEB22360) | human gut metagenome | biome: human gut; feature: human-associated habitat; material: faeces | place: Denmark | collected 2008/2010 | reverse complement strand
GTCCTCGGTGACGGTGACGGTCACAGAGGCGGACTTGCCGTTCGCCGTGGTCGCGGTCACCTTCGCCACGCCCTTCGCGACGGCGGTCACCTTGCCGGTCTTGTCGACCGTCACGACCTTGTCATCGCTGGAGGCCCACGTCACCGCCTGGTCCGCGTCATCCGGCGCGACCTTCGCGGTCAGCTGCGCGGTGGTGCCCTTCTTCAGCGACAGCGCGCCATTGGCAACACCATCGCCAGAAACGGTCACACCCGTAGCCTCCGGAGTCTCCGTCACCTCGGGGTTGTCCTTCGGCTGCTCGGGCTCGGTGAGCTCGACCGGAGTGGCCTTGGCCGTCGCAGCCAGCTCGGCGACAGCCGCCCAGGTGACGCCTGCGCTGGTTTCGGTGAGGCCCCATGCGTCGTTGATCTGGAACTTGACGTACACGTCACCGGACGGAATGGTATTCGGCAGCGCGATGGTCTGCAGTTCCTTGGTGTACGGGAACTCAGCCGTGGCGACGGGTTCACCCCAGTTGGTGACATCGGCAACGCTGTTGGCGTCGCTGGCCGCCACCACGTACACTGCGACGTTCTTGGCCGGGCCGTTCAGCTTGTCCTGACGGTACAGGTGGGTGATGGCCGCAATCTTGTTGCCCTCGCCGGGCGACGCCTTGAACGCCAGCCAGTGCGGAAGATTGGCGCTGGGGTTGGAGTACTTGCTGTGCCAGAACGTGTTTGCGTTCTTGTCGAAGGCGTTGCCCACGGGAGCATGCTCGCCGGTGGTCTCCTGAGAGCTCGCCGCGTAGTCGCTTGCTTCCACGTCCTTGGTCAGGCTGCCGGTCAGCGCCACGCTGGTGGTGCCGAGCTCTTCACCGGTCTTGGTGTTGGTGAGCTTGAACTGCACGGTGGCGTCGCCCGTCCCAGTGGTGTTGACCACGTTGAAGTAGGCGATGGCGGCCTTGCCGGCCGGAATCGACTTGAGGCTGACGCTTCCGGGCTTGATCTCCCAGCCTTCCGGCACGACCGGGGTGACGGTGACGTCACCGGTGTTCGCGTTGGATGCGGCCCTCACCTTGACGGTGATCTTGGACGGGGAGGCCGGGTTCACGGTCTTGGAGTCCACGGTGGCGGACATGCCCATGTGGCCGGTGAGCGTGAACAGCGCGTTGTCGCTGACCAGGTCAGCCGGGAACTGAGCGACGGTGCCAGCGGCGGGACGATGGGTCTCCAGATCGATGTTCTGCTCGTTGCCGGTGGCGATGGCGAGACGCTGCTGCGTCAGCGCCGGGGAGATGGTGTACTTGCCATCCTTGTCGGCGCGGATCTGCCACTTCTGCGTGTTACGCTCATTGGCGGTGTCGCGCTGATCCTGACCGACGGACACGTCGGCGCAGTTGCGCAGTTCCGGCGTCGCGCCGACCTGGGTGACGACATCGAGATGCTTGCTTCCGGTGAAGAGCGCAAGACACTTTCCGGACACTGTATCCTTCATCTGGTAGTAGCCGTCAGGCGTGGTGATGAGCTCCCACGGACCTTTGGAGATCGACTTCAACTGGGGGATGTCGTAGATGCCGGCATCGACCGGGGTGTAGTCGTATTCGCGGATGTCCAGCGGGTAGCCGATCTTGTCGATGTCCGCCTTCATATCGTTCCACGTCGCCCACGGGCGGGAATCGGACCAGGTCATCTGTGAGATGAAGCGCATGCCGTCGAAGATCTCCTTCTCGACCTCGTTCTCGGTCTGGTAGATCGAGCTGTCGGGCCAGATGGACACCTTCGCACCGGTCAGTTTGTCGTAGTTCTTGTCGATCTGTCGTCCGCCGTCAAAGGTTCCGACGTTCCAGTTGTTGTTGTACAGTCTTGCGGCGTTGACCTTGTACACTTGCGCCGAACGGGACCAGTACAGGGCCTGGGTCGCGTTCATCAACGTGTATCCGTCCTGGACGAGCTCCTGCGGCTTGCGGCCGGCACCATACCAGTATTCGATGACGATGTCCTTGTTCAGGGAGACGTTCTTGGTGTTGACGATGCCGTCGTTCCAGATGCGCAGCTGCTTGCCCTTGGCCTTGACGTATTTATCTATGTCATTGATGAAGCCGGTGAACGCATCATTCGGTGTCGCGCCGGCTCCGTACTGCTTTTCGGCGAACGTCTTCAACTTGCTGTAGTTGTCGAAGCTGGTGCCGATCATGTACTCGTCGGCGCCCATGTGCCAGTATTTCGTGGTGAATACGCCGTCGTATTCGTCAATCAGCGTCTTGTAGAACTTCACGGCCTCCGGGTTGGAGATGTCGAGCTTGTTGGGATCCTTCCGGCCTGAGTTGTCGGCAAGCTGGTACTCCGGGTAGTTCTCCAGCCAGACGTTCATGTGGCCCGGGGAGTTAATCTCCGGAATCACGTCGATGCCGTAGTTATTCGCCTTCTTGACGAACTTCTTGACGTCGTCGCGCGTGTAGTACGACCATGTGGCGGCCTTCTTGGTGTTGTCCTCTTCCGGCTTGAGCTTCATCTCCAGCAGCACGTAGTTGAGGCGCAGGTCGGCCATGTCCGACAGGAAACGGTCGATCCAGTCAGTGGAGATGTTGATCTGGCAGGCGCACAGCGTAGCGCCGCGCTCCTTGTACTTCGGCTTCGTGGCGACCGTGCCGGCGGGCAGGGTCAGCTGGCCCTGGCGAAGCATCTGCGAGACGGAACGGGTGCCGTAGAACACGCCGATGTCGGTCGCGCCGATGACCTCAAGGCCCTTCGAGCCGATGTTCAGCTTGAATCCCTCATCACCCAGTTCGGCCTTCTTCGATGCATCCAACGTGAGCGAGATGTCTTTGCCCGTCGCTGAACCGGTCGCGGCCTTGATGTCCACGTCGGTGAACTTGGTCAGCTCGGATGCCAGGCTCTGCGCACGCGCGGCCAGTGCATCGCTCGACACGACGCGGGTGCCTTCACCCAGCGTCCATGCGCCGGTGCCGTCGGTCCAGCCGTCCATGCTCGGGACGGTGGCCGGGCGGGTGAGATTCACGGGAGCCGTGGCACTGTACCCGGCTGCACTATCGTCGGCGGCGCTGGCCGTCATCGCGGTGCACATGCCACCGACCATCAGGCCGGCTACAATGGCCGCAACGGTACGCACACCGAAACGTCTATTGGAGCTTTTCTCCATTGAAACTTCCTTTATTCTCTTGTTGCGGTTATGACAGGAGAGCTTCATCGTCTCCAATGGATGCCGAGCCGGCAAAGCAAGACAAAGCCGTCACAACATCATCACCGATTAAACGTACACTGTGTTAACAAAATTAGCAAGATGCATGAATGTCGCCTTGCGTTCCAGTCTCTTCCACGCCCGTCGCCCATATTCCACGTCACGTCGCGTTCATCATCGGCTTACGCTCGTTACAAAATCGGCCGACCGAATTTACCTGGTCACGCTACACTGCTGTGAGTACCGAAACCGGCTGGGAGCCGAGCGAAAGCATGAACATATAAACGGACCGTATATATACCGCATGATATACGTCCCGGCACGTCACTGGAAGGGAGCGGCAATGACGCACGAAGACGGCACGACACCGTTGAATCATCTGGTAAAGGTATTGAGACTGGGCGACCCTTCCGAATACCGCGGACATACCTACATCAGCGGGGAGAGCCTGTACTTCCCCACCGGACGCGTGTACGGCGGGCAGGTGATCGCGCAGTCGCTGATCGCCGCGTCGAAGACGGTCTCGCCCAGCCGGCTCCCCCATTCGGTGCACGGGTATTTCATCGCGGCGGGCGATATACGCCAGGATTTGCTGTTCGACGTGGAGACCCTGCGGGACGGCCGGTCGTTCTCGGCGCGCAGGGTCAACGTGACGCAGTCCGAAGGGCCGATCCTGACCGCCATCGCAAGCTTCCAGGAACAGGGGCAGTCCGGAGTGGAGTTCTCCGATACGATGCCGCAGGACGTGCCGGCACCCGAAACGCTCACCAGTGCCAAGGAGCTGATGGAACCATATGCCGACAAATCGCCGTTCGCCAAGTTCTATGCGAAGAAGTCGCCGTTCGACATCCGCCACGTCACGCCGACCATCATGCTCGGCGCCGACAAGGACAGCGCGGCGCACGACTCAGGCAAGCAGCTGGTGTGGATGAAGGCCGACGGCGTGGTGGACGTGCCGCAGGTAATGCATCGGGCGATGCTGGCGCTCGGCTGCGATCAGGTGATGATGGAACCGGTGCTGCGCAGGGCGGGGCTGAGCATCTCGACGCCTGGCATCTCGTACGCGTCGATCGACCATTCGATGTGGTGGTATCGCGACGTGGACATCAACCAGTGGCACCTGTACGTGCAGGATACGCCGACCGCCGCGCACGGGCGTGGACTGGGCGTGGCCAAGGTGTACACGCAGGACGGCGAGCTCGTCGCCGCGATGGCGCAGGAGGCCATGATCCGCGTGCCACAGCAGTGAGGCCACGGACGATGAGTGCGGCGGGTATTGAGGCTGGGGCTGAGACTGGTTCGGTGCCGGGAATTGCGGCTGCGGCCGGTATCCCGGTTGCGGCTGGTACTGAGGCTGAGGCTGATAATGAGGCTGGACCGTCATTGGTGTGCCATTTTGAACTGCCGGACCGGTCTGGGCAGCCGGGCCAGACACCGGTACGGCATTCTCGACCTTGGTTCCACATTTCGCGCAGAATTTAGCGCCTGCTTCAAGTGCACTGCCCACAGTGCATGCAGAACTTCATGCTTTTCCCTCTCGGATACGGCCCATCACAGAATGTGCGTTCCGATCAGCGGAACCGCGGATTCCATGCTCTCTCCATGGCGATCCTATTCCTGCACCTGCGAAACCCCCGTTTATCGCGGACGGGGGTGTTCACCTATTGAAGGGGCACGGAGATTGCCGGTGATCAGAGTGCGGGATCCGTGGTCCTGATTGGCACCGGACCACCCTCAGCCGCTACGCGGCCCCTCCCGCCAGCGGGAAGGGGCTTAGTGGCGGGTTTTGGCGGTGGCGGAGGCGATGCCGCGGCGGCGTTTGGCGGCCTTCATCTTGGGGTTCTCCGGGCCCTCCATGGGCGGCAGCTGGCACAGCCATTCGCCGACGATACCGATCACCATGTCCGCCAGGCATATCACAGCGGCGACGGCGCATTGCGTCACGGCCGTCGCATAGTAATCCGCCTCGATATGATCGAGTACCAGCAGAATCTGCCCGACATACCAGCCGGCCAGCGCAGCGCCGGTCAGCCCCAGCGCCTTCGACAGCATAAGCGTGTACACGGCCTTGGTCGGGCGGCTTGAGGCGGGCCCGCTTCTGCGGATCGGTGGTGGCGTACTGATGCACCTGCAGCGCCATCACCAGCACGACAATGCCCAGCAACAGGAGCACCACGGACACGAACCATGGCGCCCCCAACAACGAAAGCCCCGAGGACTCACTGACCTGCACAAGCAGACAGCCCGCGATCAGACCGAGCAGCAGCGCGACGACATACTGCCACCATGGGGTGCGACGTATCTTCATTCCGTACTCCCTACGATCCAAGTGTCGGACAGCAGTCCCACACGGTCGGCGTCGGGTGCCATGGCCAGCAGATACGACACCGGGTCGCCGCCGAGCCGCGCCTGCGGGTCCATGTCCATCCACGGTGCGAGCACCGAAGCATGGGTGCGGGCTGACGGCCACGGCACCCGGCAGTCCGGCTCATCGCAGACCGTTCCCGGCATATCCACCAGATCGAGGTCGACATCCCCGTTCAACGACTCCTCGACGGAACCGAGCGTGGCAATCAGCGCTTTCGCGTCCATCCGGCACGTCATTTGCATGACAGCCGACATGGCATCCGACCCGTGCAGATGGCTCACATGATACAGCGGTGAGATGCCCTCGACCTGATCACCGGGAATGCCCTCCAATGCGACAATCGCCGTGCGGAACAGGGTTTCGGCCTCGTTACTGCGGCTGTCCATCGAGATGACGGCCGTGTGTATGGCCGGTTGAACGGTAGCGGTATCGCCGTCGCCCGGTTTCCGCGCCGAACCGTCGACGGTTCCATCGAATTGCGGTATGTCGGCTGCGCTGCCGGACGGCTGCACCGGGGCGTCGTCGGCCATGCCGGTCATCCAACTGTCGTCGATGCGATGTACGTCCTCGCGGTCGCCGGCCTCGTGCAGCAAATCGGCAATCTCTCCCCCGTGCGGGCCCGCGAGCCGGGCGGCCGGATCAAGAGCCAGCCACGGTGCCAAAACGAACGCCCGCTGCCACGCACGCGGATGCGGCAAAGTCACATTCGGGTCCTCGCTGACGAGGCCATCGACATCGATGATGTCAAGATCCAGTGTGCGCGACGCCCAATGTTGTTCCCGCGTGCGTCCATGAGCAACTTCGATATGCTGCAGGCGGCCAAGCAGACTCGCCGCGTCCAGCTCGGTCGTGACCTCGATGACAGCGTTGAGAAAATCCGGGGTACCATCCGGCATGCCCCATGCGGCGGTGCGGTACAACGGCGATATCCCAGTCACCTGTGTGCCTTCAAGGCCGTCGATATCCGCGATCGCGGACCGCATCGACGCCGCGACGTCGCCCTTGTTGCCGCCGAGTGCGATCACGGCGTGGTGCATGGGCGTGACACGGCCTTCATCAGCTCGACCAGTTTTGCCGTCCGTATTCCGTCCGCTCCGCCATCGCTCGATGGTGACGCTCACGTCGGCGAACGGCACGGTGATCGGAGCTTTGGGCTTATGCACGGTGACGGTTACGCCTTGGACTGCGGGATGGTCGGCTATCACGGCGTCAGCGATGAGAGCCGCCAGCCGCTCAATCAAGTCGACATGCTCGCCTTCGATGACGGATACGATCCGTTTGGCGATGCGCCCGTAATCAACCGTGTCATGCAGGTCATCGCTGGAACCGGCACGTGACAGGTCGAGATGCAGCACGGCATCGACGATGAAGGGCTGCGCGCGCTGGTGCTCGTAGTCCAGCACGCCGTGCGTGCCCATGCCTTGAACGCCGGTGAGGCGAATCGTGTCCACGGTTGCGTCCTTTCGTTTAGGTTGGTGGTGGGTGACCACCCCAGTCAGCTTCGCCGACGGCCCTCCGGCTGAGGGAGGAGGATTAGTTTTGGTATTGTCGCCAGAGGGAGCCGATTGTCAGGGCGGCGCGGCTGCGGCGCACGTCATGCACGCGGACCGCCCAGGCGCCGTGTTCCGCGCACAGGGCCGACAATGCGGCGGTGGCATTGTCACGGTCGTCCATCGTCGGCTCGCCGATGCCGGCATCGTTCAACGCCGCCGAAACGAACCGCTTTCGGGAGGCTCCGATCAGCACCGGATATCCCGACCGCTTGAACATATCCAGTCCGACGAGCAGCGGCAGATTATGCTCGATGCCGGGCTTGGAGAATCCCAGACCAGGGTCGATGATGATCCGCTCCGGGGCGACACGGGCCTTGAGCACCGCATCGACCTGAGACATCAGCTCGTCATACACGTCCTTGAGCACGTCGTGTTCGTAGTGCGAGGTGTCGGCGTCCGGCGCCGCGCCGCCTTTCGACCCGGCCAGCCAGCCACGCCAATGCTGTACGATGTACAGGCAGTCATGGTCGGCCACCACGTGCGGCAGATCTCGGTCCAGTCGTCCGCCGGACACGTCGTTGATGATCTGCGCGCCCTCATCCAGCGCGGCCTGCGCCACGGCAGAGCGTGTGGTGTCGATGGAGACGACCGCTCCGTGGGCGATCAGCGCCTTCGCGGCACCGGTCACACGGTCGAGCTCGTCCTTCTCGCTGACGCGCTTGGCGCCGGGGCGCGTCGATTCCGCGCCGATGTCGATGATGTCGGCTCCCGCATGCAGCATGTCGTCGCCGTGGTCTCGGGCCTTGCCCGGATCCAGCCACAGGCCACCATCCGAAAACGAGTCCTCGGTGATGTTGAGCACACCCATCAGCAGTGTGCAGTCGGTATCATGCAACCGCTGCAGTTCAGTCATGAATTCTCCTCTCCGTCAATCGCCGAAACGGCGGCGATGCCGACCAGTCACGGCGATGAGCCGGATCAGTGCTTGGCCATGATCAGACTCATTGCCTCGGCACGGGTGGCCGGGGTGCGCATCACGCCGCGGACCGCCGATGTGATGGTTCGCGACGCGGGCTTGTTCACGCCCCGCATCGCCATGCACATGTGCTCGCATTCGGTCACGACGATGACGCCCTTGGCGTCCGCGTATTCCATCAGCGCGTCCGCGACCTGCTGGGTGATGCGTTCCTGCACCTGCGGGCGACGCGCGTACAGCTCCACCAGTCGGGCGAGCTTGCTCAATCCGACGACCTGCCCGTTGGACGGGATGTAGCCGACATGCGCGACGCCGTGGAACGGCAGCAGATGATGCTCGCACACCGAGAACAGCTCGATGTCGCGCACCAGCACCATTTCATCGGTCTCGACCGGGAAACGCTTAGACAGCACCTCCTGCGGGCTGCGTCCGAGCCCTGAGAAAATCTCCTCGCAGGCACGTGCGATACGGTCAGGCGTCTCCAGCAGACCCTCGCGATCGGGATTCTCGCCGATCGAAGTCAGGAACAGCCGTACGGCCTTGCGCACGCCCTCTTCGTCAATCGCCATATATCCTCCAGCTTCCCTCACCACTTATATAGTCGTCATGCCCGCCGAACCGGGGCAGGCACACCGTTTGCCGTCAAACGGCAAACACCCGTGCGCCCGGCGAGCCCCTTTGCGGGACCGTCGGGCGCACGGGCACGAAATCACCGCTCCCCCGGCTTCATGCCGACGGAACGTTTGAGCGACTCCGGAATCTCCACCGGAGGCTTGTCGGAATCGGGACGGCGCTGGTCGGACAGCCACACCGGACGTTCCGGAGCCTTCCTGATGTTCGCGAAGATCGCGGCCAGTTCCTTCTCATTCAGCGTCTCCTTGACGAGCAGCTGGCGAACCAGCTCATCGAGCACATCGCGGTTGTCGTTGATGATGTTCCATGCCTCGGTGTGCGCGGTCTCGACAAGGCCGAGCACCTCCTCGTCGATGACCTCGGCGGTGCGCTCGGAGTACTTGTGCGGCGCAAGACCATCGAAATCGGCGCTCTGGTCGTCGGTGTCGGCCCACTTAATGGCGCCGAGCTTCGAGGAGAAGCCGTATTCCACGACCATGGTGCGGGCGATCTTCGTCGCCTTCTCGATGTCGTTCGACGCGCCCGTGGTCGGATCGTGGAACACGACCTCCTCCGCGGTGCGTCCGCCCATCGCGTACGCCATCTGGTCGAGCAGCTCGTTGCGCGACTGCGAGTAACGGTCGGTGGTCGGCATGACCGCGGTGTAGCCGAGCGCACGGCCACGCGGCAGAATCGTCACCTTGGTCACCGGATCGGTGTTGTGCAGTGCGGCGGCGACCAGTGCATGGCCGCCCTCGTGGTATGCGGTGTTGCGCAGCTCATTGAGGGCCATGCCCTTCGACTGACGCTTCGGGCCGGCTTGGACGCGGTCGATGGCCTCGTCGATGGCACGGTTGTCGATCAGCTGGGCGCCGGCACGGGCGCACAGCAGCGCGGCCTCGTTGAGCACGTTGGCCAGATCGGCGCCGGTGAAGCCCGGCGTGCGCACGGCGACCATGTGCAGATCGACGTCCGGCACGAACGGCTTGCCTTTGGCATGCACCTTGAGGATGGCCTCGCGGCCTTCGAGGTCCGGCGCCTCCACCGACACCTGACGGTCGAAGCGGCCGGGGCGCAGCAATGCCGGGTCGAGCACGTCGGGGCGATTGGTCGCGGCGATGATGATCAGGTTGGTGTCGCTGTCGAAGCCATCCATCTCGACGAGCAGCTGGTTCAGCGTCTGCTCGCGCTCGTCGTGACCACCACTCATGCCGGAACCACGCTTGCGTCCGACGGCGTCGATCTCGTCGATGAAGATGATGGCCGGGGCGTTTTTCTTCGCCTCATCGAACAGGTCACGGACGCGGGAGGCGCCAAGGCCGACGAACATCTCGACGAAGTCGGAGCCCGCCATCGCATAGAACGGCACACCCGCCTCGCCTGCGATCGCACGGGCGAGCAGCGTCTTGCCGGTTCCGGGAGGACCGTACAGCAGCACGCCGCGCGGGATGCGGGCGCCCAGGGCCTTGTACTTCGACGGATCCTTGAGGAAGTCCTTGATCTCCTCGACCTCCTGCACGGCGGAGTCCTCGCCAGCCACGTCGGAGAACTTGGTGGACGGCGTCTGGCCTTCGAGCAGCTTGCCGTTGTTCTTCTTGCCGCCCATGCCGAACATGCCGGACGCGCCGCCCATGCGGCTCATCAGGAACCAGAACATGGCGATCATGATGATGAACGGCAATATCGAGCTGATCAGGTAGCTGACCATGCTGGTCTGCTGCATGTTAGAGGTCCACCCCTTGGAGGGGTCGGCCTTCTCGACCGCCTGCACGACCTGCGCGCCCTGCGCGAACGTATAGTAGAACTGCACCTTCTTGCCGTAGTTGTGCGGCTTGTTCGTGTCCGGATCGGTCTTCGTGAAGTTGCTCTTCAGCTCAAGCTGCACCAGCTGCTTGTTGTCGATGATCTTGGCGTACGCGACGTTCTCGGTCTTGAGCAGGGCGAAGCCGTCCTTGGTGTCGATGGTCTGCGTGCCGGCGCCGGCGAACAGCTGGAAGCCGGCGACCGCCATGACCACCAGCAGCACGCCCCACAGCCACGGGGACTTCCAGAACGGCTGCGGGCCGCCTGAGTTGTTTCCCTTCTGGTTGCCGTTGGGGTCGTTGGGCGAATTGCGTTTGAACGGATTGCCGTTGCCGCGGTTGCCATTGCCACTCGGCGGCATCTGCTGAGGGCCTTGAGGATAGCTCATACCTGATTATTCTCCTTGATACACTTCGGGCTTCAACACGGCGATGGAGTCAAGATTGCGGAATCGCTCGTCATAGTCCAGGCCGAACCCGACCACGAACTCATCGGGAATCTCATAGCCGCGATACCGCACGTCGACGTCCACTTCGCGGCGCGACGGCTTCTCCAGCAGCGCGAATATCTCCACCGACGCCGCGCCGCGGCGCTTGAGTTCCTCGACGAGCCATGCCAAGGTACGCCCTGAATCAACGATATCCTCGACGATAAGAATGTGCCGACCGCGGACATCGCAGGACAGGTCCTGCCGTATGGCGATCGTCCCGCTCGATTCGGTGCCCGACCCGTAGCTCGAAAGACTCATGAAATCCATCTGCACGGGAATGCTCAGCGCCTGCGAGAACGCGGCGATGGTGTTCACGGCACCCTTGAGCACCGCGACCAGCAGCAGGTCACGCCCCTGATAGTCCTTGCTTACCTGCGCCGCCACCTCGTGTATCTTGCTTGCGATCTGAGCCTTGGTGATCAGCTCATGGTCGATCTCGTCTTGAACATCAGCGATTTGCATGGAGACCATCTTGGCACACGCGAATGACGTGTTTCCGACGAAATGCTGAATGACCGCTGGGAAGTGCCACGGCACCCTGACCGTGCCACTGCGAGATCAGCCGGTCGACGGCGTCGACGTGACGGAACCCGGCCTCGATGCCGACCGCCGCGAGCGCGTGCGCGATCACGCGCAATCTGATCGCCCGCGGCTCCCGCGCCAACGCTTTCGCGTCGATCCGCAGCAGCTCGCAGTCTCCGTCGACGCTCCCGCACGAATCCCCGGCGAACGTCACCGCGTGCGCCGCAACCGATTCCGCGATACCGTCGAGATACGACTTCTCGATGGATGCGAGTTCGGCACCGTCACAGAACCTGCTCACGATATCGCCGCCGGCGAACGCGTTCAGATAGGGAATCAGCGTGTGGCGGACGCGCGAGCGCAACGGGAAATCGTCCGGCAACGGTTCGTCCCCAGCCATATGGTCGCCGTTGGTCGGGTCATCCCACCATGTGATCCCGAGGTCCTCGCAGATGCCGGTCGTGTCCGCGCGGGTCAGACGCAGGAACGGGCGGGCGAACCGCACGCCGTCACGCTCGACGATCCGCGGCATCCCCGCGAGCGAATCCAGTCCGGAGGACCGCAGCACATCCATCAGCACGGTTTCGGCCTGGTCGTCGCCGGTGTGGGCGAGCAGCACGCATGCGGCCGATTACCGTCGGGCACGGTATCGCGCGTCGCGGGCCGCGGCCTCAACGCCGTGACCGTCCCCCGACACTTCGACCGGCACCACCGTGACCGGGGCGAGCCCCAGCCCGCAGCATCGCCGTGCCGCCGACTGAGCCACCTCATCCGAATGCTCCTGCAGCCGATGATCGACCACGACGGCCCCGCATCTGATGCCCCACGACGCGCACACGATGCCGGCCACCGCCGCCAACGCCATCGAATCGCGACCGCCCGAGCAGGCCACCAGCACCAGCGGGGCATCGGGCGCGGGGGTATGATCGCCGTGCTCGGCGAAGCGCGGATCCTGCCTAGGTAGTCCCAGATCGACCAGCATGGATCGCATCCGGCCGATCGCGGCACGCATCACAGCGGTATATGGCATGGGTCGAAACCTTTACAGCTTGGCCAGTTTGGCGGCCATCACGTTGATCGCCTCGATGGCCGACCACTGGTTCTCCGGGTCGTTGACGATCACGGCGAACGACAGCACGCCGCCCTTGACGCGGGACACGTTGCCGGCGAGCGAGGTCACGGCGTCGAGGCTGCCGGTCTTCACGCGGAACAGGCCGTTGTCCGGGCCGGTGACGATACGGTTCCTCGCCGTGCCGACCAGGCCGGGGATGGACAGTCCCTCCGCCGCCGCGGTAGCGATGCCGGCGGTGAGATTGCGCTCCTGCATCTCGATCAGCGTGGTCACGCTGACCTTCGATCCCGGCGTCAGACCGGAGCAGTCGGCCATCTGCAGGCCGGACGTGTCGATGCCCTGCTCGGCGAGCGTGTCGGCGACGGCCTGCGTGTCGGTCTTGATGCTGTTGCCGGCCTGACGCTTGAGCGCCGTCAGACGGCCGAATAGCTGGGCTAGCGTATTGTCGGAATGCCTCAGCATGAACGCCATGACCTCGTTAAGCGGCGCCGAGCTGACCGAGGCCAGCGCTGAAGTGCCGCTTGGCGCCGCGCCCGCGGTCGGCCCGGACATCACGGTGATGCCGTTGTCGGCGAGCCGCTTCGCGAAGGTCGTCGCCGCGTCCAGCGCAGGCTGCTGGGACAGCACCGGGTATTGGCTGGAATCGTCGGGATGGGCCCCGCTTCGCCGCTGCAGGGTGGCTTGACCATGTCGGTCCAGGTGCGTCCGCCGTCGACGGCCATCGTGGAGATCGCCGTATAGTACCGGTGCTCCGCGTTGTTTTCCGTGACGCCAGCCGGCGTACGATCCTGCCCGAACAGCGAATCGTCGTACAGCAGGTCGACCTGCGTGATGCCGCGCTGCTTCAACGCCTCGGCGGTGCGCTGCGCCAGCGTGCCCAGCCCGGCATGGCCGTTGATGTGCGAGGGATCGCTCTCCCCGTCCGACAGCAGCATGTCGCCCTCACCCTGCAGCACCACGGTCTTGCGGTTGTCGTCGCCCTGGATGAGATAGGTCTTGGTGTCGAGCGTGGAGCCCATGTCCAGCGTGGTCGCCGCCGCGAACGCGGTCAGTGTCTTCAGGGTCGATGCGGGCTGGCGGGGAATCATGGCGTCATGCTCGGCTACGATGTTGCCCTTGCCGTCCGCGATGGCCAGCGAGAAGGATTTGCCCACGCCCTCGCTGGCGGAGAACTCGTCGAGGATGGTCTTCGCGGCCTGGGCGTCGACGGGCATGGACGCGTCGACGCCGGCGGCGACCGTGCCGCCCGTGAGCGCGTCCTGCGGGTCGGGAATCGCGACGCTGTCCACTCCCCGCAACGTCAGGATGCCAGCGTGTCGTCCACGTCATAGATGCCAGCCACGAAATCCCCCGCCATCACCGCAACGGCGACGACGGCGGACACCGCGACGGTGACGGTACGCCGCGTCATCGGCAGATGCCGAATCATATGATGTCGGGCCGCAGCCTTTGATGCCACGAGCGAACTCCTTAGACAGACGTTACATCATCGCCGCAAGGGCGCCGCCCGAACCGGCTCAGCGCTGCAGCGACGCGAACGAATCCAACGTCTGGACGACACGGATCGCGCGCGCATCCAACAGCTTACCGCCAAGCCATGAACCGATGACCATGGCCGCCACGCCATTGGCGAGACCGACCGGTGCCATGACCCATAGCCAACCGCCCATATCGGCCACAACGAGCACGATCGCGACGAGAATCGTCGGCAGCATCGGAATCAGACAGCCGAAAAGCTGCACGAACGGGAACAATCCCTGGGCGACGGCACGGCCCTGCGGCGTGGAGAACGGCTTGTCCATCGACGGCACCGGATACATCAGCGAGCAGTTGGTGATCTCCGCGACGCCGATGCTGCTGAACGAGACACCCAACGCCAGACAGATGAACGTCACGCCCAGGAGCAGGCCGTCAGCCGTGCGCCAATCGCCGGTCAACACGAAGCAGGCCAGACCGAGCACCACCATATATATCACGTTGATGGACGCGAACACCCGCATGCGGGACCGACGGTCGTCCCAGCCGCGCACGCCGGCCAGCACCTCCATCGTGAAACCGCGGCCGTCGTATGCCAGGCCGTTGCCCTCGGTCATCTGCATCATCCATCCGCCCCAGATCAGACCCTGCCAGATCACGATCGTGATGCCACGCGACTGGAGCGCGAACAACGCCACGAACAGGACGGGCATCACGAACAGCAGGATCTGACGCGGGTCGCGGCGCAGATACGTCAGCAGACGGGCGGACATCGCGCCGGACGTGCTGTCCGGCATCCAGCCGAACGCGCCGATGCCGCGGACCTTCGCGGCACGCTCGGGCGCACCCGCGGTCACGCGGTCATGACGCAGGCACCAGACACAGCCGACGAAGCACACCACCCACGTGACGGCCAGGATCGCCAGACGCGCCACGAACAGGAGCGGGTTACCGGTCAATAGGTCGTACGGCAACTGGAACGCGGCTCCGAACGGGGTCCAGCTCAGAGCGTCGGCCACGCTCAGATCCGTCAATGACGGAAAATCATACAGACTGCCGGAATCGGCGGGGTTGTCGATGATGTTCGGCAGCTGGCACAGCACAATGAACACGATCATCGCGATGAGGTAGAACGCGTTCTTGCCACGTTTCGAGCGCACCAGCGTCGTCGATGCCGAAATGACCAGCTTGGCCAGCGACATCATCGTGATGATGGCCAGCGGGGCGGCGATGAGCTGCATGACGACCATGCCCACACTCATCCACCGGTATGCGAGGGACCACAGCATCAGTGCCAGCGTGCCACAGATCGCAGGCAGACCGCTCAGGCCGCCGAGCAGCATGCCGAGCTGCAGTTTCCGGTCGGGAATGCCGTACAGCGCGAACCGGTGCGGAGCCATGGTCGAGCCGTCGCCGACGAGCATCAACTGAATGAACAGGATGATGAAGCCGGCGAACGTCGACCCGTACATCACCGCGACGTGCAGCACCCCGTACATCCACCCCGCAGGGATGTGATGACCCGCCATATCGAATACGGGGCCGCCGAGGAACCACGCGAGAGCGCCGACTCCCACAAGGGCGCCGATGCCGAATACGATGCCGAGCACATAGCCGATGGTCTGCCACGTCGACTTGCGCAGGGTGGCAAGGGTGAGCGCCCAGCGCAGACGCACCATGGTCAAAACGACTTCCATCATGACTCCTCGGGCGATGGGAACGGGGCGGTGGGCGCAGACGAGTCGGCAGGGGCGACGCCGTTCGCCGCGTATCCGCCGTCGAGCCACGACAACTTGGCCGCGGCATGCCGGCCGCCGACCAGCTGCAGGAACCGCTCCTCAAGGTCCTCGCCGGCCGACACCTGCTCTATCGTGCCCGCCGCGCGGACCTGTCCGGCGTTGATGACGGCGACGTGCGTGCACATCTTCTCCACCAGCGACATCACGTGCGAGGAGATGATGACCGTGCCGCCGGTGGACGCGTACTCGGCGAGGATGTCCTTGAGGTTCGCGCTGGACACCGGGTCGACCGACTCGAACGGCTCATCAAGCACCAGGATGCGCGGGCTGTGAATCATCGCGGACGCCAGGCAGATCTTCTTGGTCATGCCCGCGGAATAATCGGACACCATCGTGTCCGCGGCGGAAACCAGATCGAAGGCGTTCAGCAGGTCGCCGGCGCGACTGTGCGCCACATCGCGCTTCATGCCGCGCAGCATGCCCGAATAGATCAGCAGCTGCATTCCGGTGAGCCGGTCGAATATCTGGTCGGGCTGCGGCATGACGCCGATCTCACGTTTGGCGGCGTTGACGTCCTGCCACACGTCCTGCCCGAGGATCATCGCGGTACCGGCGTCGGGAACCAGCAGGCCGGTCACCATGTTGAGCGTGGTCGTCTTGCCCGCGCCGTTCGGGCCGACGAGGCCGAAAAACGAGCCGACCGGGATGTCGAGGGACAGTCCGTTGACCGCAATCTTGCGGTCGAAGCGCTTGTACAGGCCGCGAATGGAGACCGCCGCGCGCGGGTCGGGCGGCGGCAGTGTCGCAACCGCGGGACGGGAGGGGACGGATGACGATGCCGTACGCGCGGGAAAACCGCCAATCTGCGGCTGATTGTCTATACTCATGACTCAAGCATAGACCATGCAGCTGTATAGACCAATCATCCCGCAGATCGATGACGGGCCGGCGGCAGCCAGCATCGGCCCGGCCGGCGGAGCCAGACATCGCTGCCGAACGCCGGTCGAAGCACGGCCCAAACCCGCTCAGCCCTTATGCACGATTGGCTTCCACTGAGCCTTGGAGAAGATGGCCTGGAACGAAATCGGCATGTAACTGAGCATGTAGATGGGGAAACTCAGCACATAGGCGAACAGCTCCTTGTTGGTGGCGCCGATGTGGTCGCGTTCCGCGACGATCGTCAATGCGGCCAGCGCCATCATCGTCACGACCGCCAGCACGATGTCAAAGGCCCATCCCGCAATCGCACTGAGCTGGCTCTGCCACGTCACGAATCCGAACGCCACGAACAGCAGGCCCAGTACGATGCGGATGACGCCCAGCACCGTGAACGGGCATAGCAGCAGGGTGAAATCGACGGACGAAAAATCACGCTCACGCACGGCCCGCTTGATCAGCGCCATGCCGTAATACCGGAACACCTGCAGGAATCCCTTGCTCCAGCGCAGTCGCTGACGCCAGCTCTGCTGGAACGTGACCGGCTGCTCGTCGTACAGCATGGCGGTGCCGCAGTATCCGATGCGGTCGCCGTGCAGGATGGAGTCCATCGTGAATTCCAGATCCTCGGTCAGCAGATGGAATTTCCATCCCCTGTTGCGCCGCATCACCTCCCGAGAAAACATGAATCCGGTGCCGCCCACATGACAGCTGGAGCCGAGGATCATGCGCGAATTGTTCAGGAATCGCGACTCGCGGATGAACCACAGGGCCGAACCGGACGACACCCAGTTGTCGGCCAGGTTGACCGAATTGCGGTAGCTGGTCAGGATGCGGAAACCGGACTGGAAGGCCTTGTTCATCTCCTCGACGTAATGACGGTCGAGCCGGTTGTCGGCGTCGAACACGAAATAGGCATCGTAGTCGTCGGCCACACCCGAGTCAATCATGGTGCTCAGCAGGTACGACAGCGCGTATCCCTTGCCGATCAGCTCCGTGTCGTGGCGTTCGACGACATGGCATCCCATCTCGCGGACGACTTCGGCGGTGCGATCGGTACAGTTGTCGGCCACCAGCCAGATATCGATCAGCTTGCTCGGATAGGTCTGGTTGTGCAGCGAGTCGATGAGGTTGCCGATGACGTTCTCCTCGTTGCGCGCGGAGATCAACACGGCGTAGCGCTTGTCCATCGGCGCGTCCGGGAAGTGCACCGGCTTGGAGAACAGAGACATGATGACGCAGATGGCCTGGTAGATGATGCCGACGCCGCCCACCACCATCATAAGCACGTCGATTACGGTCAGCAATGCCATTAGCGCCACCTGCTTCGCGGATTGTCGGTAGACCCGTCACCACGGCGTGGGCGGGCGGTCTTTGCGGGACGGTCGGCTGCCGGCTTCGCGGCGGTGCCGGATGATTCGCTGTCGGACAGTCTATCGGAGGAGGTCTTCGCGGCGCCGGGCTCTGCAGAGCCGTCGCTGCTACCATCATCGCCATGCGCCTGTGCGGTACCGTCACCGACTCCGCGCAATTTCACGGCGTTGCCCGACTTCGCCCCCTCGCGCACGCTGCGCGACAGCACGTCCTTCGGTATGGCAATCGTTTCGGAATCCTCGGTCTCGTTGGCCTCGTCAAGGTCATATATCTGGTCGCGCAGCGCACGTAGCTCGTCGCTGATCGGCACATGGGCGCTCGATCCTTTGGCGGCGCGCGGCATATGGTCGCTCATCGGCTTGATCACGCGCTCACTGAACGCCTCGGCGCCCTCCACGACCTTGGACTTCTTCCCCGGCACCGGATCGCTCATCAGCGGCGACTCCACCAGCGCATAGCGCTTCGTGTACACCTTGAAGATGGCCTGCATGCTCGCCGTGACCGGCAGTGCGAGGAACGCGCCCAGAGCGCCGAACAACGCGCCCATCACCAGTACGGCGAGGAACGCGACGCATGGGTTGAGGTCCATCGTGCGCTGCGAGACCTTCGGCGAGAGAATCAGGTTCTCGATCTGCTGGTACACGATGATGAACACCAGCACACCGACCCCGTACCACAGGCCATTCGACCCCCAGGCGAACAGCACCGGCAACGC
>OATW01000245.1_pt1 | contig 19484 bp, 17 predicted proteins | sample 1476091 | NCBI WGS metagenome assembly OATW01 (sample SAMEA2579991, study PRJEB22360) | human gut metagenome | biome: human gut; feature: human-associated habitat; material: faeces | place: Denmark | collected 2008/2010 | reverse complement strand
AAACCGAAATAATGGCCGAGCTCATGCAGCACTGTCTTGCGAATCTGCCGGCGCAGGTCGTCGCGCGTGGCGCAGACGCGCTCGTGCGGGCCCTTGTATATGGTGATGATATCGGGCATGACGCCACTGTATCCGGTGAAGCGCCGCGTGATTGGCACACCTTCGTACAGGCCGAGCAGCTCATCGCACTGGCGCTGCATCGTCGCCCGCTCACGCTCGTTCGGCTCGTCGGCGACCGCGATACCGACATTGTCCAGCGCGCGTTTGAACCGGTCCGGAAGACTGTCGATGGCCGCTTCGACCTCGTGCTCGAACTCCTCGTCGCTGATGCGCATTCCACAGCCTTCCTTGTCACGAACAGTCGCCTTGCCCGCCACGATCAGGCGGATGCCCCGGCACAATCGAGAGCAGGCTGACTCCATGTTCCAAGCATAGGACGGCGTGGACCGATGCGCCACATAGACCGTACGTCACACGAACGGTATACGCTTCAGTCATTCGTAACGTACACTAGTGACTGTGCGAAAGGAGGTGCGCATTGGCGACGTCGGAAATCGAACAGTTGTGGATCAGCCAGTTTCAGGAGAATCTGGGGGCGCTTCGCAAAGTGGCGGGATGGACCACCCAGCAGTTGGCCAACGAGCTAGGAGTCGCACGGCAGACCATCTCCAATCTGGAGACCGGCCGAAGTCCCATGACCAAATTGCAGTACCTCGCTCTGCGAACCGTGTTCAGCGCCGAAATCGCCGAATGCGGCAACCGCGAACTGGCGAAGATCATCAAGGCCCTTGTTGACGATCCGATTGAACTGCGCATCAAGGAGCTTGGGACAGCCGGTTCGTCCGACGATGCCAAAGAGCCGACCGATGAGACGGCCAACAATACCAAAGCAAACAGCGCTACCGAGCCTGACGCTCCCAGCGAAGCAGACGATGCACGACCGGTCGCACCGGCATCCAAGCCGGCTGCCGGCATACGGGCACGCAAAAACAAGGAACGACCGCTGAGCACAGCCATGCAGGCACTTGCCGTCATCACCGCGGCTCTGGCCAGCGGCACCGCCGCCGGCGTTCTCACCTATCTGCTGTTTCCCAACGGCAAGCCCGGCAAAAACGGCAGACGTTGACAGAGCGGACCGCGCTGCAGACCGCAACAAGGCCGATCATCGACAGTCGTACTGATTCGGCATGACGATTCGTGTCTATTTCCGTTGCCACGAACAATGCCTCATCTCGATCAACTTCCGGAAAAGTCCGGGATTCTCTTCGCGCATCAGCGCGGCTGCGACTGCATCATGTGGCGGCGCGTTTGAACAGAGAAATATAAATCTCCCGGCATATGAAGGCAAGGCTCTTCATGCACCGGGAGATTTGACGATTCGTTACGGCAGAAAAAACGTTACAGGCCTAGGACTTCATGCTTCTTCATGTCGAACTCCTCTTGGGAGAGGATGCCGATGTCGACGAGTTCCTTGAGCTTCTTCAACGTTTCCACCTGTTCTGCGACGCTCATGGAGGCGGCGTGCGAGGGCGCTGCCGCGCCGGCTCCGGAGGTTGCCGTATCGGCACCGCCCGTGCTTTCGGCTGCAAGTGCGGTTTGAGGCTGCGGCTGCTGCGGTTGCGGTTGCGCGGCCATCGGCATCGGCGCTGCCGGCGCCGCGGTCATCGGATTGATGGCCTGAGCCATGTTCATGCCGAGGAGCATGCCGCCGCCATCACCGAAACCGTTGTTCTGGATGCCTTGGGCGATCTGCTGCTGCGCGGCCATGTTGCCGGCCGTCTGCGAGACGCCCTCGTACGCAGAGACATTCATCTTGTTCGAAGCGAATTGGCGCACGAGCTGGCGAGACTCCTCATCGAACTCGATGCTCTCGATGCCGACGCCGGACACCTCGAATCCGAAGCGATTCCTCCACGTCCCCGCATTCGTCTCATCGTTGCGCACGCGTGTGGCGATATCGTTCGCATGGGCAGGCAGCTGCGAAATTCGATACTGATCGGACAACGAGTTGATGGCGACGATGAACGACTGGACGAATTCGGAAAGAATCTGTTCCCTAGCCTTGGGATTGTCGAACGCGTACGACGTTACGTTGGCGGGAACGTAATTGCGCACGAAGCGAACCGGGTCGGTGACTTTCAGTGACATCGTGCCCCGCGCCCGTATCTCCAAATCCACGCCATAGAATTTGTCATTGTAGACCAGCGGCGCTGGAGTTCCGAACTTAATGCCGCGGATCTCACGCAGGTTGACGAACGCCACATACTTCGTCTCCACCGGCTGCCCGCCGAATGTGAATCGACTGGCGACCGAGCTGAACAGCGATCCGATGCCGTCACCGGCGAGCACGCTTTTCTCGCCGTCGCGGTACTCGTAACCGCCCGGCTCGGTAATCACGTTCTCGATGCCGGATTCAGAGAAGATGAAGGCCGCCGTGTTTTCGGGCACATAAATGTGGGAACCGTTGCTGATGACGCCTTCGGAACCGTACTCGTTCGACCCGCGTCCGTTGTTCGTGCCTCTTGGGACTCCCGGTGCGACCACTACATACTCGTCGAACCGACCGGCAGTGATGATGTCTTTCCATAGATCCGCGAACGTTCCGCCGAGCGCGCCCGCGAACGCCTTGATGATTGCCATGTGCTTTCTCCTCGTCTTCTCGCGCAAGCGCGGATGCGCCGCCATGCGTGTTGCCTGCATGACGGCGCATCCGCCCAGCGCACAGGTTCGGTCGGTTAGTTCAGCTGCGTCTCGCGATTGCAGTATTCGCAGCGAACCGCCTCGCGCTTATGGCCGGACAGCGGCGCGCCGCATCCCTCACAGGTTCCCGACGACCGCGTCTCGGCGATGCCAAGCCCGTTGCGAAACGCGCCGAACGTGTCCTTCAACGTACCGGCCAGCGCCTCCGTGCCGGGTATGGCCTTGCTGAACGCCTGTTGCTTGTTTTGGATCTGATCGAGAAAACCCATTGCTGTCCTTCTTCCTTATGTGGATTGGCGGAGTGCCGAATACCGCGTCACTGGCTGACGGACGCAAGTTTCTGCGTGCATCGAGCCATGACCTCGTTGTAGTACGCGAGATCGCTGGCGCTGAGCGAGCCGGAATCGATGGAAAATTACTTGAATTACTCGCAGATGTATCAGAGCTTGTGCTGGTATCTGATGTAAATGAATCATCAGGACCGTGCAGCCTTATCGACATGATGTCCTTATTCGACTCATCACGTGAAATCCTTACGGAATAGCCATCCTTGGTCTCACCTCTAAACCATCCGCCCCTGCGTCTGTAATCTACAGTGAAGCCCTTCTCAAGAACAGCATCAATATACGCGGCATACTGTTCATCATTGGTATCACACACATCAATAGAGAGCATGTCATCATGTTCAATGAGATTGCCACCAGTCGTAGATTTCGGGGTTGGAAGTTTGGTGCCAATATTGGTTTTTGGCCAAGAGAAAGCTTCGCGCTCAATTTCCGGTGCGGCGGCCGGAGCGGCCTTTTCGAGAGCTCCGGAGACAACAATGCCTACACTGCCAATGACAAAACCCAACACTGTAAGTACTGCGGCAATCCAAGCAAACAGCTGACCAGTCACCTTGCCGCCGGGACGTGTTACATACAACGCAGCAAATGTCAGCAACAAGGATATGAACGCCATGGAGAACAACATTCCCCATTCCAATGCCGCCGGCGCGAACGTGCTCAGCACCATCAGGATGCTGTATGCAAGTGCCGCAATGGCGAGTTTAGAGCGGTTACCGGAAGCACCGGTGAACTGAGGATTATTCAAAATCTTCCAGGCCTTGTTCTCCTTCTTCGGGGCATTCGCCGCATCGGCGGGTGCCGCTGTGGGCAGAGCAAGTGCCGGATCAAGAACAGACAGGAATTCAGCGGTCCGAGTGCCACCATCATCACCGGTCACGTCCAGTTTGATGGCCGTCCCGTCAGCACCCTGAGCGCTGGCCTTCAGCGTGAATTGTGCTCCGTCATATGCGTGGAATGTCACCGTTCCCTCAGCGACGTTCTCTTCATCCGCGGTGAACGTGGCGCTGGTGGACAGCTGGTCGTGGACGGCCTGCATTACCTGCTGCAGACTGGTCGCATACACACGATCGTTGTACGACGGAGTCTGGGCGGGAACATCTTGAACTGGCGGCATTGTCTGCGTCGGCGGCACAGACTGTTCGGTCGGAGGAATGAATTGGGTGGGCGCATCATTACTGCCCGAAGTCGTTGGCTGATTGCCGCCGGCGGGGAAGGGTGCCGGCTGTTGACTATCGTTTGTCATGATTTCCTTTTTCCTCTTTCTTTGCCAGCGACATCGCCAGCGCGCAAACGGCGAGACATGTGAGCATGACCGCCAGTCCGACCTCGATGGCAAACCGGCTGCGTTCGTTCATTGTCACATCCTTCTCTCGTCAGCCACTTGATGTCGCTGTACTCATCACTTAGTGTATGTCGCTGTGAATATGTACGCAAATTAGCATTATGTAATTAGTTTAGCTAGTCAAACTGAGTTGAATCCACCCTTTCCGCCACGTGCCCTTACGGCAGTGGCAACGTCAATTTTCAGGATGGCGACATGGCCCCGCATCAGTTGCCAACTGATTTTTTCTCCGGCGTTTCGCCGGGCGAGTCTCGCTACGCTGAATCATCAGAATCACACGACATAGCAAGAGGAGCGCAACATGGCAGACACCCCCGAAGAGCATCTGACCGAAGAGCTGCTTGACCGGCTGCTTCACAGTGCCAAGATCGAAACGTATCTCGACGAGGAGCACATCACAGATCGTGCGTTGCCCGATTATCTGAACGAACTGCTCGACAGAAGCGGAATCAAGCGCAACCCTCTCGCAGAAAAAACAGGTATGAATCAGACGTTCATCTACGATATTTTCGCCGGCAAATCCCGGCCGGGAAGGAACAACGCCATCAGACTCGCGTTCGGGCTTGGGTGCGACCTGCGCGAGACCCAGCGGCTGCTGCGGCTTGCCGGCGTGAGCGAGCTCTACTGCAAGCAGCGGCGCGACGCAATCATCATCTGGTGCATTCAGAACGGCCGGGACCTTCCCTCTACCGACGATGAACTGTATCGGATGGGCGAGGATACCTTGGTGCCGAAGGACTAGTGCGGGGAGGTAGCTGGCGACGCCCCCACCCGCTTCGCGGGAGTCCCCGCCAGCGGGGGCGAGGTTCTTAGCACATCACTCGTGCGCTTGTCTCCGCCAGCGGGGGCGGAATCTTAGGCCATAGAGCATGTCGATCGGGAACGGGTTAGGATAGCGGGTAACGACCAGGACTGGGGAGCAAGATGGACGATAAGCAGACCGCGCACGCGATGGGGATCGACGACACCTACCGCGTCGAGCGCACGCTCGCTCGCGGTCAGGGCGGCGTCACCGAACTGGTCAGCATCGATGGCATCGGTCCGTTCGTGCGCAAGAAGATCCCATCCCAGCTGGCCCAACGCAACGTATGGGCGGCTCTCAGCGCCTGCACGAACCCACGCCTGCCACACGTCGAGGCAACATACGAGTTGCCCGATCATTTCGTGGTGGTGTATGACTACGTATCGGGGCGGCCTCTGGAGCACGTCGTTCAGCAACAGGGAAAACTTCCTGAGCGCACGGCGACACAACTGATCTGCCAACTGTGCGATGCCGTGACCGAGCTGCACCGGCATGGCATCATCCATCGGGACATCACCCCATCCAACGTGATTGTCGCCGACGACGGAGCGCATCTGGTCGACTTCGGCATCGCCAGGACCGTCGCGGCGAATGCGACGCACGACACCAAGGCATTGGGCACCTACGGTTTCGCTTCCCCAGAGCAGTTCGGGTTCGCACAGACCGACGCCCGATCGGACGTGTACTCGCTGGGACGGCTGCTTGGATACATGCTGACCGGCGTCTACCCTGACGACAAGCGATACGGCCAGCTGCTCGCCGACCCCCATGTGGTGCCATCCCAGCTGAAGTCGGTCATCGACCGGGCGTGCTCATTCGAACCGAGCGCCCGTATTCAAAGCGCCGACGAACTGCGCCGCGCGATACTGGGACAGCCTGCACAGCAAAATGAGAACATCGCCAGGCCCGCCATCGTGAACGTCGCGCCGCAATCGGCCCGGAAGCGCTCCAAGCGCAAGGCGATTATCATCGGTGCCATCTCTGCGATTCTGATCGCCACGCTCATAGCCGGCATGCTGGTTCTCGGCAATGTGTTCAAAACCGGCAAACAGTCCACGCCGAACAGCAGCACTACGTCATCATCTCACAGCAATACGTCAGACGCACAACAGATGGGCAAGGATGGCACGAACGACAGCAATCAGTTCAACGGCTCCGCGAACGGGCAGACAACGGATGGAGACAGCACTGACAATACGCAGAGCGATACAACGGAGAACCCGCTGAAAATCACGGAATCAGGGTGGTCGGCGGACAGTGCCGGCTATATCCATTATGCCGTCGCGGTAAAGAACACCAGCAGCACCTTGCAGGTCGAGTTTCCTGCGATTAGCATCACCGGGCGCGCGAAAGACGGCTCGATACTGTTCGCTGAGGATAACCTCAGGGCAGTATCGTTCCCGAAGCAGACCATATATCTTGTCGGACAAGCTGGCAATGGCCCCGGAAGCGAAACTCCGGAAAGTGTGGAATTCTCCATAAACCAACGTGGCGGCACCGATATCCGGCAATCACATGGTGTTGTCACCTTCACAACGTCAAATCTCTCGGTGTCGCATGATAGTTTTAGCAATACCTTATTCAATGGAGAGATCAAAGCCAAAAACACCGGCTACGATTCCATTCTAAATGGGGCGTATGTGACAGTCGTGCTACGCAACAAGAAAGGCGACATCATCTACGGGGATGGCCAGCCTATCGATTCGATTTTTGACGGAAAAACGCATTCCTTCTCAATCCCTATAGACGATTGTCCCGATTATGCCTCGTATGAGATTCATGCGTCAATTTGATTTTTGATTTGCCGGAAATTCGACGCCGCCCATTGCGTATCACGGTCATCTCACCACTATGCCGCTTGCCGCTCCGGCGATGTAATCGGAGCGGCTACGCAACAATACAGGTGGCCCGAATTATCCTCAGCCGCGGTTGTCAAACATCGACAGGAGCATCTTGCTGGGTTCGACGGCGTAGACGGTGTGCGGCAGGCGGGCGCTCAGGTAGACGACGCCGCCGGGTACGAGTTCGACCTCGCGGCCTTCGCCGCCGACGCGCAGTTTGCCCTCAAGCACCTGAATAGTCACCGGCATGGCGGCCGTATGCTCGCTCAGCGCCTGATCCTTGTCGAAACCGAACAGCACGACACGCAGGCCGTCCTCACGCATCACCACGCGCGAGACGGTGGATTCCTGCTGGATCTCGATCAGCGATGCAAGATCGGCCACATAGCCCAGGTGCGGTTCCGTGGAAATGGCGTGACCTTCGGCATCGTGCTTGCACGCGCAGTGCTTGAGCTGCTCATCACCGGCTTCCTCGGCATCACCGTGCTTGCACTTGCAATGGTGCGCTTCGCCTTCGCCGGCTTCCGCGGCGCCGTCGTGCTTGCACGCGCAATGGTGGGCGGGAAGATCGGCCGCGGCCCTGCGCTGACGGCACTTGCAGTGCTGCTCGTCACGTCCCGCCTCACATGCGGACTGCTGTTCGTTCTCATCTGCCATGATGTTCTCCTTCGTTACGTTGCCGTATCTTTTTGTTGCGCGTTCGCGCCGCATATTGCTGCGCGGACGCGCATCCACGTATATCAGTGCATATCAATGTCGGACGCCGTACCGGGCATCGAACCGCGGCTGATCTTCCGACACCATCCATCATCATTATCTGCCAGCACGGCCGCCGGCGGAATCATCCGCCCGACTGTCGGCCGACGCATCGTCACTTCGCAGGCTTGCGCACCACGAACGCAATGCCGTTGAGCTCCTTGCTGTACTTGTGGAACGTGGATTTCATGTTCATCACGCGGGCGCGGATGTCCTTGTTCCCCAACATATTACGCAGGATGCGCAGCACGCCGCCAAGCCCCTCATCGGCGAGATTGCGGCGCATATCCAGCAGCGCCATCGGCTCCTTGCCGCTCCACAGCACTTCAAAGCCCTCGGATTCCAGCAGGTCGCGCCACTCTTTCTCGGTGAGAGGACGGGCGTTGACCTTGATGCTGCGGGCGAGTGCCTTGCGCACCTCGTCCTTGACCGGCTCAGGCAGATCGTCCGGCTGCAGCCCAAGCTCGTGAATCGAATAGGTGCCGCCAGCGCGCAGCAGACGGTAGGCTTCTGCGATGATGGCCCGCTTGCCGCGCTCAGTCTGCATGGTGAGCATCGCCTCACCGATCACGGCGTCGGCGCTTTCGGATTCCAACCCCGTGTCTGCTGCGTCGTGCAGAGCGCAGCTCGTCGGAATGGACGGTGCATTCTCGGCCGTCAGCTTGGTGATGATGTCCACCACCTGCGGGTCGCGGTCGACGCCACGATAGCTTTTCGGCTTGCGCCCAAGAATGAGCTGCGTGGTACGGCCAAGGCCGGGCGCGAATTCGACGACGTCCTTGCCTTCCAACTCGGTTTTCGCCAGCATGCGCCCGGTCAGCTTCTTGCCGCCAGGGCGCAGAACGCGCTTACCGATGCGGGCGAGCAGCCAGTGTCCCTGCAGATGCTCCACATCACGATCTGACTGAGGCAGCGGAAGGCCGCCGTTCCCCTGCGCATTGGCCGTGGATTGTGGCGCTGTATTCGTAGTCTGAGTTCCCATATCACGCGACACTATCGGCGATGCGCCCCATGCACAAGGGTTTTCGGTCTTTTATCAGCGTAATGTGATTGAACTCACTCCGACCGGCGGAATCGGCCGAGCAGCATTTCCGACATGCCGACGGCTACGTCTTGTGTGAAGAACCGGTCATACAGGCACTCGTCAGTGAGCCATCCTGTTGACAATATGCCACAATGAAACCAGTGCGACGGTGCGCGGCAGATCATTCACCAGTCACGTCATCCGCGCACCGCACGACAACAATCGGAGACAATCGAGGACAGGAAGAATGAGAGTTATCAGCAATATTCTGTGGATTATCCTAGGCGGTCTGATCATCGCCATCGGCTGGGCGCTGATCGGGCTCGTGCTGTGCGTGACGATCATCGGCATTCCGCTGGGCCTCCAGGCATTCAAGATGGCAGGGCTCACTCTGACGCCGTTCGGCAAAACCGTCCGCTACGGCGGCGGTGTCGGCTCGACGCTGGCCAACATCATTTGGGTCGTGCTCGTCGGCTTTTGGATGGCGCTCAGTTACGTGGGCGCCGGCCTGCTGAACTGCATCACGATCATCGGCATCCCGTTCGGCATCCAGTCGTTCAAGATGGCGAAACTGGCGCTCTGGCCGTTCGGCGCGGACATCGTCAGCCTGTGAGCGTCCGGCTCGCAGGCCTCATACGGCGGTCTGCCTATACCATTCCTTCCTCAAGATAAAAAACGGTCGAGCCGCCGTCATCCCATTCGACCTTCTCCTCGCGCCTGTGCGTCAGGCCGCGACGCGTATAAAAACCGACATTGCAGCCGGTGTCGGTAAACAAATAGTACCGCCGGACGCCAACGCGGCGGAACCGTTCCAGCAGATCATCGAACAGGAAGCCGCCCACTCCCCCGCCACGGATTCGCTCGTCGACCAGGAAGAGCGTCACCTCGGCGTCGTATCGGTTCTTTGCCCCTCGTATCAGCCGTCTGTCGACACGGTTGATACGCAGCATTTCAGCAATGCCGGAGCGACCTGCGGTCGAAAACAGCAACGGGAACAATGCCCTGATGATATGACGATGGTGCCGGTTCGGCAGGAGGCACAATCGTTTCGGAACATTGATGTCGACCCGCGCCAATATCACGCCCACCGGCCGGCCGTGCAGCACCGCGACGGTCGCCTCGGAAGAGCGCGCCAGACATGAATGGAAGTCCGCCTCCGCCAGCCGACGGGAACAATCGCCGTCCGCTTCTTGGCCGCCTGACCATTCGCTGTACCATGTACGCCGCAGAATCTCGATCAGCGCAGGATAATCGTCACGCCGCAGGGTGCGCAGACGCACTGCGGGGCGACGCGGGGTCGCTGCTGTCGATGACGATGCTGTCGAAACCGCGGCGACCGAGGTCACATCCGCAATCGTGCTCGAGGAATCGTTCATACCGCAATGGTGACGTGGCACCGAGACGTTGACGGAGCAAAGTGAGACACGGCGAGGCGGGACGGACGGAAACGCAGCACAACGACTCTCCTGCCGAGACACGCCTGGATGTGTCACAAAACCGTCAGAGCCAATCGCCAAGAATGACGGAACAGAGCCCCGTTCTTTCAAAAGTCACACGACAAGCTTGCGACTACGCCTCCGTAAAGGTCATCGATGCCCTAATCCGACGCAGCGGATACGGAAACAGAGAAATCGACCGTCTCTGCGATGGAACGATCACATACGGACGCATCCGAGACATTCGCAATGGCCTTAAGGCTCCTGTGCGTTTGCCTGAGTTTCTGCAGGCGCGGTGATCTCGACTTCGCGGCGCATGAGGATGAGCATAAGTACGATGGCGATGAAGACGATCCGGCGTAAAGCCGGATGTGGTGCCGTGCGGGGCTTCGTCTTTCATGTCTAATCGCGATTAAATTGATATTAATTATGCCATCGGCTACTTCTATTTGACCTATTTCTCGTCTTATCTTATAGTTTCTACAACTAAGAGCCTAATCCGGAAAGAGAGGCGGAACAACGGGCATGAAATATAGGAGTTTGGCGCGGTCGTTCCATGCCGACAGATCCAATGACGCCTTCAACAACCACGCGAAGCTTGCCCGGCAACGGCTCGAGGCGGACTCCACATTCAGGACCGGGGCCGTCACCCCTCTGGGCGAACTGTTCGCCGCCACACCACGCGAGACATCCATGCTCACGGAAAAGATACTTCTCGCGGAACGGCGGGTATCCCGGCTCTGGAACCAAATCCCTGGCGTCATGCGCTGGGACTACATACGGCACTCCATCAGCGAGGAATTGTTCGCCACCAACGAGATGGAAGGCGTACGCAGCACCCGCAAGGAAACCCAGGAAGCCGTGGGAGCGGCCGACAAGGCGAGGAAGGACGGCGACAACCCCAAGGCTCGGTTCAGCGAATTCGCCAAGCTGTACCTGAACCTCACCGACAAGGACTCCGCACTGCCGGCGGGAATCGCCGACATCCGCGACATCTACGACAAGGTCGTGCTCGACGAAATCAACGAGAGCGACAAGCCGGGCGGCGAACTGTTCCGGAAAGGCGACGTGGAAATACAAGGCCCGCACGGCCTCGCGATCCACAATGGAGTCAAAGGCGAAGGCAACATCGGCGCACTCCTCACCGACATGATCCATCTCGCGACCTCCGACGAGATTCCCCGGCTGCAGTCGGCCATCATGTCGCACTTCCTGTTCGAATACGTCCACCCGTTCTACGACGGCAACGGCAGAACCGGCCGGTATCTCCTGGCCCTGTACCTGAACCACGACCTAACCATGCCCACCGTGTTGTCGTTGTCCCGCACCATCGCGGAGAACAAGAACGCCTACTACAAGGCATTCATGGAGGCGGAGGACAAGCTGAACTGTGGCGAACTCACGCTCTTCGTGAACACCATCCTCGGATTCATCCGGAAGGCCCAGGACGAGCTGATCGACGAACTCGAAGTTAGAGTCGACCAGCTCGACAAGGGCCGGGCGGTCTGCGACCAGCTCGAACGGAAGCACGGTCTGTCCGCGAAGGCGGTCTCGATACTATATGGCGTGATCCAGGAGGAGATGTTCGACTCGACCAAGTCCATGACGCTGAACGATGCCGCATACCATATCAGACTATCCAAGCAAAGCGCGAGAAAGTACGTGGGAGAGCTCATGGACGCGGGCCTCGCCATCCAGTCCGGGAAGCGCCCACTGAAAATACGGGCATCGGAATCGTTGAAGGGCATCCTTGAGGCCGGAATGGGCGAGGACGCCGGAGAGCATGGCGGCAAAACCCAACAAGAAGAAACAGAAACCGCCCACGAGGGCGATCCCGCATAACTCAACTATCCGGAAATTCCGGATAGTTGAGTTTTCATTAAACATCGCGGCCGGATGGATGGTCAAGGTTTATCCGCTGCGTGAAACGTCGAGTGAAACGTGTTTCTCGCGGCGGAACTCCCACGTCCCGTCCGCGCGATGGACGATGCTGCCAGATCCCTTCGTACGTCGTCTGCCATTGGCCGCCATGATATTCCTCCCTGTCGGGAGCGCCTTCGGGCATCTGCCGCAAGCGCCCTCTCAAGGGCACTCTATTGGCACTCTATCCGGGCCACAAACGGCCAGATACGTGGCAAAAACGGCCATTCCCCAGTAATCGAAAAACGGCGGAATCCGCACGTGTCCGGAGACCGGAAACGTTGGGATTCCGCCGTTTCTCAGGGGTGCAACCCCCTACTTGCTCACGTTGAACTTGAACTCTTTGTGATTATCATTTTCCATATAGATTTTCCTATTATTTCAATGATTTGTTAAGATTGATGCTATGACCTTTGACAGCAAAATGTCAAAATGAAGGAGCAGTATGACAAGCGGCAAGAAATCTGTTAGGAAGAATCGCAAGGCAATCCCGATACTGAATGGGCGAGCGTCTATGACTGCACCTACCGCCGCATCACCCTACTGGAGACCGCGATGGTGCGATCCGAAAACGGGGAAAATGCGAACTACGAACTGCGTGACTCAGGATGCAGCTATCGAGGCAGCTCGTAGGGGTCTCGGTGATGTTACACAGACACGGGCAAACGTCCAACCTCCAACGTTTGAGGAGATGTTCTACGAGATGTCCGTTGTGAAAGGAAGCGACTGGTCAGATGGTACTCGAGCGGGAATGATTTCTCTCTACAAGAAGCATCTTGCGCCGGTGCTTGGCAGTAAACCAGTGACACGTATCACGCAATCGGACATCCGCGGCATTACGCTACCTACACTGAACAACGAGCGTCAACGTAAGATTAAGGGCCTTATCAAGGGAACTATGGCGCAAGCTGAACGGTGGACCGGAAACGATGCGACGTTTTATTCTTCACAGCTCATAGTCACGGGGAAAGCATATAAGGGCCGCACCAAACCCGTTGACGAGCGCGACATCCCCAGCGGTAAATACATTGCCGACATCATCACTGCCGCATACAGCACCATGAGCATTACACCACTGGATGATGCAATGCCTGGACAGCGTAAAGGGAAACCAACCCTTATAGACCCTATGACAGGGAAAAAGACCAGCAGCGCACGAGAGGTCACGCGCATATTCAATGAGTCGCCTGACGCCTTCGATGGCATCATGGATATCACCCCGCTTGATGCGCGTATTCGTTTGGGTCTCCCCATCGATGAGGAAGATGCTCAAACGCGATCGGCTAACATGCCGAAAAAACAAACGAAGCACATTCCCGTGTATGCCAGTGACATCCGACGCAGCATACCGAAGCACCTACATCATCAGGATGAACGCAAAGCAGCAGAGGTGGTAGCTTGTGGCGAACGCTTTCGGCTCATTGGTCTTGCGTTCGCCTTGAGTGCAGCCGGCGGTCTCCGCGTAGGGGAAATGCTACCTCTACGTGTCAGGCATTTCTTGACTCGTGAACAAGCAGCACGCATGTTTGTTTCCAGTCTTGCTATTCATAACGATACCCGAACAGTAACCATCGAGGGTAAGACAGTTCCCGCCAGTACTGAGGTCTATGCCGTTCGCCGGAGCCAGAGTGAGACGGGCACGTTCCCCGTCTGGGACAGCCGGGCGGATTATAACGGACGAATCAGCATCGAGGAACAAATAACACAGGCGGGAACGAAGTACCTTATTCAGCCGCCGAAAATGGGAATCGGCAGAGAACGTGTAGCGCACTTGCCGTATTTCCTTCCCAACTGGGAATACATAGCAAATCGCACGCATGTCAGCCAGCGCGAGGCCATTGGCAGCATCGTCGCGCGTTTCAAGCAACAGCCAGAGTCACAGAACAACGTATCATTCTGGACGTGCACTGACAAAGAAGCCGGTTTGCTTTGGACCAAAGGGTATGTGCCTATAGGTTGGATGCTTCTCGAACGCTTCCGTGAGCTGTGGAACTCGCCAGCACTTGCCGACATACCGCCGAATAAGCGTGTAGACCAGTTCCGTGAAATGCTCCTATTCCCGGCACGCTCTAACCCGCGCATGACCAAGGATGGTTTACCCGCTATACGTCCCATACCTGGATGGACTAACAACACTGCCATAGTGCCTGGTACCTGTGGCTATATGACTGAAGCCAACTTTGTTGAAAGAAGTCTCAATCCGATTTTTGATTACGTATCCGCCAACACCGGTGAATACCCACTCCACCGTAAAAATTCAATACACAATAGAAAAGGGTGGACTTATCATGGATTACGCCATTTCGCAGCATCCAGCCGCATACAAGCAGGTGTGCCCATTCCGCAGGTTGCGGCAGAGCTCGGACACAAAAACGCTTCGTTCACCCTTGACCGTTATGCGCATATGGTCAAGGAAGCCATACCTCCAACTGGATTTGAATACTGAGAAGCAGTAGCTGTACGCTCCCAGTAATCACTGAACCTTAAGCACAACGTGCACGCATACTTATCCAAGAAAACACGAACAAGTTGTGCTTAAGGTATACGTCTCACATCATTTTTTTCTCAGCGGATGTGGTTCCGTGATGTCGATACCGGCCGATGCGTAAACGGAGATGATTTGCGCTTCATTGAGTTCTCTCATACGGTGATGCGTCAGTATGCATTTGTCTGGATTGACGCAAAACTCGGCTTCTTCGGGGCTGAGGATGTGAATTATCGCGGGGTCTTTGGCGTTTGACATGTCGCTGCTCCTTTTTCGGGGAAATGTTGTCAGGAACATATCATCGAAAAAAAGAAAAAGCCACTCGCGCTTTTGCCCCGCCGCTGCGCTTCATTATTGCCGCATCGCCTGCCGGCATTTCGGCGGGGTCGTTCTTCCGTTCCAGCGGCTCTAAGCGTATGCGGCGACCAAGAGCTGGCCCCCTTATATCTCAGACCACGCAGGCTCTCCAATGGAATGACCATGCCCCGACGCCGGAGTGTGAACTGCATTCCCGTTGTCTTTGTTGTCTTTCTGATGGCGGTTATGCGTGATTTACTCACCGACGAGGCCATAACAATAATCCCGTTCCACTGGCGTTATCGACGTCAGACATTTTTCAACCTTATCGGACGCGTAATCCGATGAGCGTCCTGCGATATTGGCTGGCAAGTCGTCATACATCGTATTTGACGACCTCATACCATCCTCTGTACTTTTAGGGAAGGACCTCAAAATGACCAGCGCTCTGCGCCCAACCAAGGGCGACCGAAGAGTCTTAGAAGCGTTGTTGCGATTCCGTTGCCTCAGCATTCTAAGTGCAGTCAGATTTTCCGGACTGGCACTATCCAGCCGATACCGGGTCAGCCGACGGCTACATGCCTATGCGGAACGCGGCTACGTGCGCGTCGTAAACAGCCCGAGCGCACATGTGGTGTTCGTACCGGCACCCAAACTCGTCCCACTGCTGGGATTGGAAACGCCGCCGTTGAGAGCCACAGATGCCTCGGCGCACGCGCTGGCCGTGTCAAGCCTCGCCTCGCAACTGGCACACGGCGACAACGTACTTCATCTTCCCAGCGATGAATGGAAAGACATTCACACGCAGATGGAGGACTACGAAGCGGGACTTGTTGGTGAGACAGACATGCGCATGGCCGAAAGCCGATTACGTCGGTCCGGCAAACGAGACCAAGCCGTGATGCAGATGTTACATCTCATGGACATGCAACGTGGTGATGTCGCATACAGGGCATGGGCTGGAGGGAACCCATATCAATCATGGCCGTGGATTGTCATGGCGCATGGTGAGACATGGAGCATACGCGAGCAACGCATGGTCAGTAACGTGTATGCCGAATCAGACAGCGCTGTTATCTCACTGACTGACCATAGACCCGACCTGGTTCTCGCTCGTCCGTCTCACCAGTCCATCGCCATCGAAGTCGAGCTGACGCGTAAACCTGTGAACGATTATGTTGCCACGATGGCTGGATACTCCACTCGGCAGAGCCGTGACGCTTACGCGCTGGTCGTTTGGATTGCAACTAACGAGGCGATCGCACACTCGATTCGTCGTGGCATCGCGGCGACCGGTACTGAACAACTGGCACATATTGTGATGGCTGATTCCAACGGCGGACCGTTGTGGGGTGGCGTCGATTTGACGACCAGAGCATGACGAAGACGCGAATACACTCCAACGAAATAGCATCCGACATGGCATACATCACTTGGTATGTATCACCGTGACAGCAACTGAACCAGCCGACTCCCTATATTCCCTGAAAACCAGACGCCGGCCGTCACCATGACAGTGACCGCCGGCGCAAGAGCAACTACACGGGTTTCCCTCCCGTGGGACGTACGAAACATGGAGGCGTTTCTCATGTCCACAACAGTAATATCTACCGCACAACGGCTCACCCTTACCAAGGATGAGCGCCAGCTTGAACGCGCACACCGCAACAGCGTACTGCAAAAGCGAATCCACGAAGGCGAGTTGGAGATGTCTCGCTGGCAGCTGCTGGCGGCGAGAAATACTGCCCACCGATTGCGCATCGTTGCGTCAGCCGGAGCAGGTAAGACACGGACGCTCGCCAACGCCATAGCAGCCGCCGCGACACTTCACAGCGCGAAACATATCGCAGTCATCACGTTCACCCGCAAGGCAGCACGAGTCATCGACGGCGCGCTTACGCGCAACAACGTGTACGGCACCAGCGTAAGTACACTCGATGCACTGGCCCTGCGCATACTGGACGCGGCCGGCATACACATAACTGCTATTACCGATGATGACAAGAAAGCGATACTCACCGACGTTCGAAAAACCTGCATGAAAAAGCAGCCGCACGAACGCATCACACTAAAACAGATGATGCATGACACGACGTATTACGCTATGCACCCAGATGAACAGCCCGAATCCGAATACCTCAAAGCCATCTTGGAGGAATACACCGAGCGGTGCAAGAACATTTGCAGCGCCGAATGGCCGACCATCGAGCTACTCGCTGCGCAGCACTACCAACAGTCGGGCTTTCGGTTCGAAATACTGGGAGTGGATGAAGCACAGGACCTTAACCCCACACAAATAAAGCTGGTGGAAAGTGTCACCGCCACGACAATGCAGACCATTATCGTCGGCGATTGGCGGCAAGGCATTATGGCCTTCCAAGGCGCGACACCTGACTGGTTTCGAGACAATACCCATTTCGACCAGACATTGGAACTCCCCGTCAACCACCGGTGTGCACCGGAAATAGTCAATGTTGCAAATCGTGTCTTCGGGGACCGCATCAAAGCTTCCAGGAATGCTGCGACCGGCATGGTACCCCAGCTGATACGAGCGAACAACGAACAAGACGAAGCAGAAAAAATCGCAGACATTGTTGACGGCCTGCTTTCTGATGGGCGAACTGCGGCGAGTAACATCAGGTTCCTTGCATGGCGTCGTAGTCAGTTCCGCGCGTTAAAGCATACATTTGAGGAACGCAACATGTCGATAAATGCGGACGCATTCCGCACCATTCATTCATACAAAGGCGATGAAGCAAACATCATCATTCTGGTGGGCATGAGTCGAGCCGTATGGGGCGATCGCCATGACGAGTCGGATATGTTGTTGTATGTAGGTATGACGCGAGCACGATTGGGACTAATCATCTCCTATCCGGACCAGACTTCTCTTCCTGGTGGTCGTGCTTCTGCGGTTTATGGCCCGTACCCCACACTGGACGAATGCGGTTTGCAGGAACCAGCCGATTCGCAGACGCTTCTCGACCGACTTCATCACGACATCAGTAGTCGTAATCTCTTGGAAGATGTCATTGAGGACAACAGAACTGCACAAAACCTCGCCATTCAAAAGCGGCAGCAGAGCCGTGTCATCGCGAGCTATCAGCGCTTGGGAAATACGAAAGCAGCGATGAAGTTGACCGATTGCGCAGACAAGTTGACGTTCGAGACCATGACTGATGGCAACACTCGACGCAGTCTGCTGGCACATGCCTGGTTCTGCAATCAGAAGACCTGCAACATCTGTATGGGAAGACGTGCTGTCCGTAATCAGTTACGTGTCGGCGCGGCGCTCGATTGTCTTTTTAACCCCCAGCAATACCAAGATTTACTGTCCGATAACCTATATGAGCAGATTGCCAATCTGAGGTTCGCGACCCCCGCATTTTTCACTGGAACAATGCCGAACTTTGACGACCTTGAACTCGGTATCCGTGTACTCAATCTTGCCGTTCGTAAGCTCACTCACACGGATATCAGCCGTAGCATGAGTGAACGAGAACGAGTATTCACACAAGGCATCGTCGGCACCACGCGCAGCGACGAAGCCACCAATCACTTCATCGATAAGGGGCTGCACGAACTGGAATACCAACTACAGCAGCACGAATCCCTGCACGACTTGACCGACATACAGCTGACTGAACGTCGCCAGGAAATAACCAAGCTTCAGGCGGATGGCGAATGGCATGTGCACGCTCACATGATTTTCGCGACATTGGAAGCCTATTACCATGACCAGCTTCATAGCAAGGACATCGAGAATGAGCGCGACTACAAAGGCGATACCGTGGAAGCCAACCATCTATACAAAGACCATCTGTGGTGGAAATTGGAATGGACGGAAGCAGTTCAGAAATCCGTAAACTCCATCATCAAGCAGGACCAAGCAAAAAGGATAGCACACGATGATTTTCAAGCTGACCGATGGCAGCGGTTTATGAAAACGAGCTGCACCAGCGTGAAGCAAACCATCGAGCAAGCCCGGGCTCAAGTCAAACAATGCAAACCTGGCACGGTCGCCTATGATGCCGCTCGGAAAGCCGAAAAGAAAGCCTGGACCAATGGAGCGGTAATCGACATCGAAGCCATCACCGTCAAATGGCGCGACCTGACGCCCAAGCAGAAAGCTCAACTAAGGAAGAATCCCGCATTGATGCAATCCGCCGTCCAAGAGGCCTGCAAATATGCCTTCAAGCCCGATGAACTTTTCGCGAAAACCAGCAAGGAAGAACTCGACCAAATCATCCCGCAAATAGACGCCACCGCAGGAGCGCGCCTCATCTCTCGCACCGGTATCATCTCTCAAGTACTTCACGATGTTGATGAGCGACAGCTCTGCGACCGTTACCTGCAACGCGCGAGAACCGGTAACACGAACTGGACTCTGGAACAATCCATCACATTCAACTGGTTGGCAGACCTTCGCCAATATGTTCAGTATGAAACCATTGACGCGGATGATGGCGAAGCTGCTTTTCTGTCATAATCTTCAACTGGCACGTAGTGGTGGGGCCGACGAACAATCAGTTCG
>OATW01000218.1_pt1 | contig 21773 bp, 16 predicted proteins | sample 1476091 | NCBI WGS metagenome assembly OATW01 (sample SAMEA2579991, study PRJEB22360) | human gut metagenome | biome: human gut; feature: human-associated habitat; material: faeces | place: Denmark | collected 2008/2010 | reverse complement strand
TCTGCTGAACAATTGCGATCTTTTCCTGTGTGGTACGCCGTCTGCGTTTCTCCGGTCCTAAGACATCAATCATCTGCTCTCCAATGACTAGTCTAAAAACTAGTATTAAGACTATCACTTAAATAAGTGATATTGGTTGTCTGGAGATTCAGGGGGCCAGTCTAGCATTTGACTGAATGATGGCATTCCGGAGTTATCTTACAGATAAAAAGAAGTCCTTATCAGAAAGCAGACAGGTTATATCAGTATTCTGTCGATAAATAACCTGCCCTGAAAATACGAGAATATTATTTGTATTGATCTGGTTATTAAAGGTAATCGGGTCATTTTAAATTGCCAGATATCTCTGGTGTGTTCAGTAATGAAAAAGAGGTTGTTATTTATGATTAAGTCGGTTATTGCCGGTGCGGTAGCTATGGCAGTGGTGTCTTTTGGTGTAAATGCTGCTCCAACTATTCCACAGGGGCAGGGTAAAGTAACTTTTAACGGAACTGTTGTTGATGCTCCATGCAGCATTTCTCAGAAATCAGCTGATCAGTCTATTGATTTTGGACAGCTTTCAAAAAGCTTCCTTGAGGCAGGAGGTACATCCAAGCCAATGGATTTAGATATTGAGTTAGTAAATTGCGATATTACAGCTTTTAAACAAGGTCAACCAGCTAAAAACGGTAAGGTTCAATTATCTTTTACTGGGCCACAAGTAACGGGGCAGGCTGAAGAATTAGCAACTAACGGCGGTACGGGCACAGCTATTGTAGTTCAGGCTGCAGGCAAAAACGTTTCTTTCGATGGGACTGCAGGTGACGCTTATCCCCTGAAAGATGGTGATAATGTTCTTCATTATACAGCTCTTGTGAAAAAAGCGAATGGCGGTACTGTTTCTGAAGGTGCTTTTTCTGCAGTTGCAACCTTTAATTTAAGTTACCAGTAATTCATCTGATTTTTACAGGGTGAGGCAAGACCCACCCTGTGTCTGACAACGACATTTAAGGTATGAAGAATTTTTGTGTTCTGTTTGTGATGTATTTCTGGAGTACATTACTTCATGCTGTATCTTCAGAGCCATTTCCTCCGCCCGGCATGACCCTTCCTGAATACTGGGGAGAAGAACACGTATGGTGGGACGGCAGGGCTGCTTTTCATGGTGAGGTTGTCAGACCTGCCTGTACTCTGGCGATGGAAGACGCCTGGCAGATTATCGATATGGGGGAAACCCCGGTTCGGGATTTACAGAATGGTTTTTCCGGACCTGAAAGAAAATTCAGCCTCCGGCTCAGGAACTGTGAATTTAACAGTCAGGGTGGGAACCTTTTCTCTGATTCCCGGATAAGGGTGACTTTCGATGGCGTCCGGGGTGAAACGCCGGATAAGTTTAATTTATCCGGTCAGGCAAAAGGAATTAATCTGCAGATAGCTGATGCCAGGGGGAATATTGCCCGGGCAGGGAAAGTAATGCCTGCAATACCATTGACGGGTAATGAAGAAGCGCTGGATTACACCCTCAGAATTGTGAGAAACGGAAAAAAACTTGAAGCCGGAAATTATTTTGCCGTGCTGGGATTCCGGGTCGATTATGAGTGAGTCACTCCGGTGAGATGTCCGGTTATTTATCTTTTTTGTGAATCTGGTGATGCGTGGAATGAAAGACAGAATACCTTTTGCAGTCAACAATATTACCTGTGTGATATTGTTGTCTCTGTTTTGTAACGCAGCCAGTGCCGTTGAGTTTAATACAGATGTACTTGACGCAGCGGACAAGAAAAATATTGACTTCACCCGTTTTTCAGAAGCCGGCTATGTTCTGCCGGGGCAATATCTTCTGGATGTGATTGTTAACGGGCAAAGTATTTCTCCCGCATCGTTACAGATTTCATTTGTTGAACCTGCGTTGTCAGGAGATAAGGCAGAAAAAAAATTGCCGCAGGCCTGTCTGACATCAGATATGGTCAGACTGATGGGGTTAACAGCAGAATCTCTGGATAAAGTTGTTTACTGGCATGATGGTCAGTGTGCGGATTTTCATGGGTTGCCGGGAGTGGATATTCGTCCTGATACCGGAGCGGGCGTATTACGCATCAATATGCCGCAGGCCTGGCTTGAGTATTCTGATGCCACCTGGCTGCCTCCCTCACGCTGGGACGACGGCATTCCCGGACTGATGCTGGATTATAACCTCAACGGGACGGTTTCCCGTAATTATCAGGGAGGAGACTCTCATCAGTTCAGTTATAACGGGACTGTGGGGGGGAATCTGGGGCCCTGGCGCCTGCGGGCTGACTATCAGGGAAGCCAGGAGCAGAGCCGCTACAACGGGGAAAAAACGACAAACAGAAATTTCACATGGAGTCGCTTTTATCTGTTCCGTGCCATTCCACGATGGCGGGCAAACCTGACGCTGGGCGAGAATAATATCAACTCAGATATATTCCGGTCATGGAGTTATACGGGAGCCAGCCTGGAAAGCGATGACCGGATGCTGCCGCCCAGACTGCGAGGCTATGCACCGCAGATTACCGGGATTGCGGAGACTAATGCCCGTGTTGTGGTGTCGCAGCAGGGACGGGTGCTGTACGACTCGATGGTCCCCGCAGGGCCATTCAGTATTCAGGACCTGGACAGTTCAGTTCGCGGACGTCTTGATGTTGAGGTTATTGAACAGAATGGACGGAAGAAAACCTTTCAGGTCGATACAGCCTCGGTTCCTTATCTGACGCGTCCGGGACAGGTCCGGTATAAACTTGTCTCCGGTCGTTCCCGTGGATACGGGCATGAGACCGAAGGGCCTGTATTTGCGACCGGAGAGGCATCCTGGGGGCTCAGTAACCAGTGGTCGCTGTATGGCGGGGCTGTGCTTGCCGGTGATTATAATGCACTGGCAGCCGGTGCCGGCTGGGACCTGGGTGTGCCGGGGACCCTTTCCGCTGATATCACGCAGTCAGTAGCCCGTATTGAGGGAGAGAGAACGTTTCAGGGAAAATCCTGGCGTCTGAGCTACTCCAAACGGTTTGATAATGCGGATGCCGACATTACGTTCGCCGGGTATCGTTTCTCAGAGCGAAACTATATGACCATGGAGCAGTACCTGAACGCCCGCTACCGTAATGATTACAGCAGTCGGGAAAAAGAGATGTATACCGTTACGCTGAATAAAAACGTGGCGGACTGGAACACCTCTTTTAACCTGCAGTACAGCCGTCAGACATACTGGGACATACGGAAAACGGACTATTATACGGTGAGCGTCAACCGCTACTTTAATGTTTTCGGACTGCAGGGTGTGGCGGTTGGATTGGCAGCCTCAAGGTCTAAATATCTGGGGCGTGATAACGATTCTGCTTACCTGCGTATATCCGTGCCGCTGGGGACGGGGACAGCGAGCTACAGTGGCAGTATGAGTAATGACCGTTATGTGAATATGGCCGGCTACACTGACACGTTCAATGACGGTCTGGACAGCTACAGCCTGAACGCCGGCCTTAACAGTGGCGGTGGACTGACATCGCAACGTCAGATTAATGCCTATTACAGTCATCGTAGTCCGCTGGCAAATTTGTCCGCGAATATTGCATCCCTGCAGAAAGGATATACGTCTTTCGGCGTCAGTGCTTCCGGTGGGGCAACAATTACCGGAAAAGGTGCGGCGTTACATGCAGGGGGAATGTCCGGTGGAACACGTCTTCTTGTTGACACGGATGGTGTGGGAGGTGTACCGGTTGATGGCGGGCAGGTGGTGACAAATCGCTGGGGAACGGGCGTGGTGACTGACATCAGCAGTTATTACCGGAATACAACCTCTGTTGACCTGAAGCGCTTACCGGATGATGTGGAAGCAACCCGTTCTGTTGTGGAATCGGCGCTGACAGAAGGTGCCATTGGTTACCGGAAATTCAGCGTGCTTAAAGGGAAACGTCTGTTTGCAATACTGCGTCTTGCTGATGGCTCTCAGCCCCCGTTTGGTGCCAGTGTAACCAGTGAAAAAGGCCGGGAACTGGGCATGGTGGCCGACGAAGGCCTTGCCTGGCTGAGTGGCGTGACGCCGGGGGAAACCCTGTCGGTAAACTGGGATGGAAAAATACAGTGTCAGGTAAATGTACCGGAGACAGCAATATCTGACCAGCAGTTATTGCTTCCCTGTACGCCTCAGAAATAAATGAAAGTCCGGAATATTAACGGCTGATGAATGCGGTTATGCCATTTTCCGGACCAGGTGAAATTACAGAATGTGGAAATTAAGTATGATTCGAAAAAAGATTCTGATGGCTGCCATCCCCCTGTTTGTTATATCCGGGGCAGACGCTGCTGTTTCGCTGGACAGAACCCGCGCGGTGTTTGACGGGAGTGAGAAGTCAATGACGCTTGATATCTCCAATGATAACAAACAACTGCCCTATCTTGCTCAGGCATGGATAGAAAATGAAAATCAGGAAAAAATTATTACAGGGCCGGTTATTGCCACCCCTCCGGTTCAGCGCCTTGAGCCGGGTGCGAAAAGCATGGTCAGGCTGAGTACCACACCGGATATCAGTAAACTTCCTCAGGACAGGGAATCACTGTTTTATTTTAATCTCCGGGAAATACCGCCGAGGAGTGAAAAGGCCAATGTACTGCAGATAGCCTTACAGACCAAAATAAAGCTTTTTTATCGCCCGGCAGCAATTAAAACCAGACCAAATGAAGTATGGCAGGACCAGTTAATTCTGAACAAAGTCAGCGGTGGGTATCGTATTGAAAACCCAACGCCCTATTATGTCACTGTTATTGGTCTGGGAGGAAGTGAAAAGCAGGCAGAGGAAGGTGAGTTTGAAACCGTGATGCTGTCTCCCCGTTCAGAGCAGACAGTAAAATCGGCAAATTATAATACCCCTTATCTGTCTTATATTAACGACTATGGTGGTCGCCCGGTACTGTCGTTTATCTGTAATGGCAGCCGTTGCTCTGTGAAAAAAGAGAAATAATGTACCGCAATAACGGTTAAATGCGGGTGGGATATTATGGTTGTGAATAAAACAACAGCAGTACTGTATCTTATTGCACTGTCGCTGAGTGGTTTCATCCATACTTTCCTGCGGGCTGAAGAGCGGGGTATATACGATGACGTCTTTACTGCAGATGAGTTGCATCATTACCGGATAAATGAACGGGGGGGGCGCACCGGAAGCCTGGCCGTCAGTGGTGCACTGCTGTCCTCCCCCTGCACGCTGGTGAGTAATGAGGTGCCGTTAAGCCTCCGGCCGGAGAATCACTCTGCGTCAGCCGGAGCACCTCTGATGCTGAGGCTGGCAGGATGTGGGGACGGTGGTGCACTTCAGCCCGGAAAACGGGGCGTTGCGATGACAGTCTCCGGCTCACTGGTAACCGGTCCCGGAACCGGAAGTGCTTTACTTCCTGACCGTAAGCTATCCGGCTGTGACCATCTTGTTATACACGATGGTGATACCTTTTTACTGTGCCGGCCTGACCGGCGGCAGGAGGAGATGCTGGCCGCCTGGAGGAAAAGGGCGACACAGGAGGGTGAGTATTCTGATGCCAGGAGCAATCCGGCCATGCTGCGTCTGAGCATAAAATATGAGTAAGGGAATGTGATGATAAAAAGCACAGGCGCTCTTTTACTGTTTGCCGCACTGTCTGCCGGACAGGCAATAGCCTCAGATGTGGCATTCAGGGGTAATCTGCTTGACAGACCCTGCCATGTGTCCGGTGACAGTCTGAATAAACATGTCGTCTTCAAAACCCGGGCGTCCAGGGATTTCTGGTATCCGCCCGGACGTTCGCCGACAGAGTCGTTTGTCATCAGGCTGGAAAACTGCCATGCAACAGCAGTTGGCAAAATTGTGACCCTGACCTTTAAGGGAACGGAAGAGGCGGCCCTCCCGGGCCATCTGAAGGTAACCGGAGTGAATGCCGGCCGGTTAGGCATTGCACTGCTGGACACCGATGGCAGCAGTCTGCTGAAACCCGGCGCTTCCCATAACAAAGGCCAGGGGGAAAAGGTTACCGGAAACAGTCTTGAGCTTCCTTTCGGCGCGTATGTTGTGGCAACGCCGGAAGCCCTGCGGACGAAGAGTGTGGTACCCGGTGATTATGAAGCAACAGCCACGTTTGAATTGACATATCGTTAGCAAAATTTTTGTACAGGATATTTCAGATGAAAAAGATAAGAGGTTTGTGTCTTCCGGTAATGCTGGGGGCAGTGTTAATGTCTCAGCATGTACATGCAGTTGATAATCTGACCTTCAGAGGAAAACTGATTATTCCTGCCTGTACTGTAAGCAACACAACTGTTGACTGGCAGGATGTAGAGATTCAGACCCTGAGTCAAAATGGAAATCACGAAAAAGAGTTTACTGTGAATATGCGGTGTCCCTATAATCTGGGAACAATGAAGGTTACGATAACGGCAACAAACACTTATAACAATGCTATTTTAGTTCAGAATACATCAAACACATCTTCTGATGGGTTACTCGTTTATCTTTATAACAGTAATGCAGGAAATATTGGGACTGCGATAACTTTAGGGACTCCATTTACGCCCGGAAAAATCACAGGTAATAATGCAGATAAAACTATATCACTTCATGCCAAACTTGGATATAAAGGGAATATGCAGAATTTGATAGCCGGTCCTTTCTCTGCAACAGCAACGCTGGTTGCATCATATTCGTAATAGTATCAACTAAAATACGTTAATTTTATATCTCGTAAAATAAAATGTTTTCTGTGCCGCTCTCCGGAGGGGGGATGATTCGTTTATCATTATTTATATCGTTGCTTCTGACATCGGTCGCTGTACTGGCTGATGTGCAGATTAACATCAGGGGAAATGTTTATATCCCCCCATGCACCATTAATAACGGGCAGAATATTGTTGTCGATTTTGGGAATATTAATCCTGAGCACGTGGACAACTCACGTGGTGAAATCACAAAAACCATAAGCATATCCTGTACGTATAAGAGTGGCTCACCCTGGATAAAGGTCACAGGTAATGCAATGGCTGGGCAGACTAATGTACTGGCAACAAATATAGCCAATTTTGGTATAGCGTTGTATCAGGGAAAAGGAATGTCAACACCTCTTACATTAGGTAATGGTTCAGGAAATGGTTACAGAGTGACAGCAGGTCTGGACACAGCACGTTCAACGTTCACCTTTACTTCAGTGCCCTTTCGTAATGGCAGCAGGACACTGAATGGCGGGGATTTCCGGACCACGGCCAGTATGAGCATGATTTATAACTGAGTCATACCTAAATGAATAACTGTAATTACGGAAGTGATTTCTGATGAAAAAATGGTTCCCAGCTTTGTTATTTTCCTTGTGTGTGTCTGGTGAGTCCTCTGCATGGAATAATATTGTCTTTTACTCCCTTGGAAACGTTAACTCTTATCAGGGAGGGAATGTGGTGATTACTCAAAGGCCACAATTTATAACTTCGTGGCGCCCGGGCATTGCTACGGTAACCTGGAATCAGTGTAATGGTCCTGGGTTTGCTGATGGTTCCTGGGCTTACTACAGGGAGTATATTGCGTGGGTAGTATTCCCCAAAAAGGTTATGACCAAAAATGGATATCCCTTATTTATTGAGGTTCATAATAAAGGTAGCTGGAGTGAGGAGAATACTGGTGACAATGACAGCTATTTTTTTCTCAAGGGGTATAAGTGGGATGAGCGGGCCTTTGATGCAGGTAATTTGTGTCAGAAACCAGGAGAAACAACCCGTCTGACTGAGAAATTTGACGATATTATTTTTAAAGTCGCCCTACCTGCAGATCTTCCTTTAGGGGATTATTCTGTTACAATTCCATACACTTCCGGCATGCAGCGTCATTTCGCGAGTTACTTGGGAGCCCGTTTTAAAATCCCATACAATGTGGCCAAAACTCTCCCAAGAGAGAATGAAATGTTATTCTTATTTAAGAATATCGGCGGATGCCGTCCTTCTGCACAGTCTCTGGAAATAAAGCATGGTGATCTGTCTATTAATAGCGCTAATAATCATTATGCGGCTCAGACTCTTTCTGTGTCTTGCGATGTGCCTGCAAATATTCGTTTTATGCTGTTAAGAAATACAACTCCGACATACAGCCATGGTAAGAAATTTTCGGTTGGTCTGGGGCATGGCTGGGACTCCATTGTTTCGGTTAACGGGGTGGACACAGGAGAGACAACGATGAGATGGTACAAAGCAGGTACACAAAACCTGACCATCGGCAGTCGCCTCTATGGTGAATCTTCAAAGATACAACCAGGAGTACTATCTGGTTCAGCAACGCTGCTCATGATATTGCCATAAATGGTTTATCCGGAGCCGGATAGAGTGTTGTGGATATCTGGGATGCCCCGGGAAGTCACCTTTCAGCCACTTCATTTATGGATTATACGCGGCCTGCACTGAGTTACGTCCATGTAGCTCATCTGACGTTCAGCCGCTTTATCTCGTGCTGTTCTGGTCTCAATACTTCCATGCCGTTGCAATTACCTCTTAAACCATTCCTTACCATTTTCATGTCTTCGATAAGAAATCTTCATCATGCATGATCGATTTTGTCGATCGATTCGATCGAATTTTCTCTTTTTACCCTGTCTTTTGCATGGTTTTAAAATAAGCAACCTTCTTTATCGTGCGGGTAAGAACCAACGGAGATGATTGAAATGAAAAAGGTTATTGTTGTTTCAGCGCTTGCTATGGCGGGCGTATTTTCAGCCCAGGCTCTGGCTGATAGGGGTAAAACAGGCTTTTATGTGACCGGTAAAGCTGGTGCTTCGGTTGTGACTCAGACTGACCAGCGCTTCCGTCAGGACTTTGGGGATGATGTTTATAAGTATAAGGGCGGTGATAAAAACGATACTGTATTTGGTGCAGGCCTTGCGGTGGGCTATGATTTTTATCAACATTACAATGTTCCTGTGCGCACGGAAGTGGAATTCTATGGCCGCGGAGCTGCAGACTCCCATTATACACTGGATACATGGCATTCTCCGATGGGGGATGGTGGTCGGGAAGACACACAGAACAGGCTCAGTGTGAATACCCTGATGGTGAATACGTATTATGACTTCAGAAACAGCAGTGCATTCACTCCATGGGTGTCTGTTGGACTGGGTTATGCACGGATACATCATAAGGCAACATATACTGATACCTCCTGGAATAAATCTGGTGAGGTGAGCGATATTTCTGCGTTGCATTACTCGGGATATGATAACAATTTCGCATGGAGCATTGGGGCCGGTGTTCGCTATGACATAACCCCGGATATCGCTCTTGACCTCAGCTATCGCTATCTGGATGCTGGTAAATCCTCCCTGTCTTACAAGGATGCAGAAGGGGATAAATATAAATCAGAGGCTGACGTTAAAAGTCACGACATCATGTTTGGTGTGACTTATAACTTCTGACGACACTGCTCCTGAGCGATAATTACACATATTCAGTAATTAAGATATTTATATATCTTCTGCAACTAAACAGAAATACCCTGCAGTAATATACCGCAGGGTTATTTGTTTCACAGGAGATTTATGGTTTTTATTATCTTATTCCCTTTATAATAATATTACCGATATATTCCGATGAATATCAGAAAACTGTTTTGTCCGGGCAATACACCCCGGATTTTATTGTTTTTATTCTTTTTTGTTGTTTCTGTCATAACCACAATTGCATGCGGATACACTGAGAAGAATGCCACCGGGAATGTGTTGCTGCTGTTCCTTCTTCTGCTCCTTGCACACAGAAATACCCTCACATCCATTACAGCGCTGTTATTTCTGTTCTGTTGTGCACTGTATGCGCCTGCCGGTATGACGTACGGTAAAATCAACAACAGTTTTATTGTCGCGTTGTTGCAGACCACAACTGATGAGGCAGCGGAGTTTACCGGGATGATTCCTGTTTATCATTTTCTGGTCAGTGCCGCGATTCAGGTATTCATGGTGATTTTCTGGCGAACACACCGCCGTGGTCACCGTAACTGGCTGGCACTGCTGCTGTTCGTATTATGCTCAGTAAACAGCTGGCCGTTGCGGATGGTTAAAGGAACTGTTGTGGGGACAACTGACACATTGCGTGAAATGCAGCGTTATAAACAACTGAATCAGCACGGGGCTGACAACTGGAAAATCCTGCCGGGTGTACCGTTGTATGACACGATTGTTATCGTCACTGGTGAGAGTGTGCGCAGGGATTATATGTCGGTATATGGCTATCCCGTGCCAACCACGCCGTGGCTGAATACAGCTCCCGGTTTATTTATTGACGGCTATACATCGGCAGCAGCCAGTACCGTACCTTCCCTGAGCCGGACACTGATTTATGACTATGAGCAGAACCCTGACTCCGGCAACAACGTGGTGGCGCTGGCAGCAAAAGCAGGATACAGCACATGGGGGATATCCAATCAGGGAAAACTGGGGGAGCATGATACACGCATCTCTGTTATTGCTTCTGATGCGGAGCATACCGTTTTCCTCAAGAAAGGCAGCTTTGCTTCCCGTAAAACGGATGACATGTTGTTGTTACAGGAAACAGAACGTGCACTGGCGGATAAATCCTCTCCGAAGGTGATATTCCTGCACATGATGGGGTCTCATCCGAACCCGTGTGACCGGCTTCACTCCTGGCCGAATCATTACCTGGAGCAGTATCCCCGAAAGGTTGCCTGTTACCTCGCCAGCATCAGTAAACTGGATAACTTTCTCGGTCAGCTTGATGGTATCCTTCGCCGGCATTCCCGTCATTTCGCCATGCTTTACTTTTCTGACCATGGTCTGTCGGTCAGCGACAGCGCTAATCCTGTTCATCATGATGGTCATGTGCAGGGAGGCTACAGCGTTCCCCTGATTATTACCGCCAGTGACATCACGTCTCATCAGTCCGTCAGCAGAAAAATCAGTGCCCGTCATTTCGCAGGTATTTTTCAGTGGCTGACCGGCATTCGTACTGAAAATATACCGCCATTCAATCCGCTGACAGACGAAGATAATGAACCCGTTATGGTTTTTAACGGGGAGAGGAATGTACCGGCAGACAGTCTGAAACCGCAGCCTCTGATTCTTCCGGACAGAAGATAATCATGTCGGTATGAATGTTATAATTAAGGACCGTGCAATAATAGCCATTCCATTCAGCCATCTTACGCTCGAAAACAATCGATAAGATGGCTACTCACCATTCCTGCTCTAAACCTGACGCCTCTCAAGACTATTATAAATAGCCTCAATCTCACCCTTCAGGTTATCACCGCAATAAACCATTGAGGTATCGTATCGTTCATATCGCGCTTCCCGTGTCGCACTAAACCAGTTGAACGATCCCACGCATAGCAAACCATCATCACCAATAACAATTTTGCTATGAACACGGTTTACCAGCTTTGTAGCAATACCCAGCGCATTCAGTTTCTCCAGCGCCGCTTTAAGGTTCTGCTGCTTCTCTTTTCGCTTCTCAAAATCTTTATGTTCAGTGTTGTAGCTTCTGTCAGTGACTATCGTGACGTTAATACCACGTGAACACGCCGCAATCATAGAATCAAGAAAACCGGTTTGCTCCAGCTTTTGCCAGGTCAGCCATGGAGAAACTATCGTGATGTGTTTATCGGTATTTTCGAACGTCTGATTCAGGAAGTTATCATGCTGCTCCACACCATGAAGTGTGTAGATTTTGGTCTCGGAAGTTTTTAAATCCTTACGCTCTTTATAATCAAAAGAGAGCGCATTCTTCTCTGACTCAAAGAGGTATTTTGCCAGTAATCCCCGTGGAGATGAGGCTGGCTGGACCTCAAACAGATCCATATCGCCGAAGACCAGGAAGCTATCCTTCGCACGGGAGACTGCAACATTCAGCATGCTGTTATCGCTATCAATAAACCCGCCGTCTTCATGTTTTGAATAGACTGGCGAGAATATAACAATCGCTCTTTCCGCTCCCTGAAGAGAGTGCACGGTGCCCACTGTGAGCGACTTTTCATTCGCGCCCGTACTGATACCTTGTTTACCCAGCGCCTGTTTGATAGTGGATACCTGCGCGCTAAAAGGCGTCACGATACCGACAACTTCATGAAGCGATTTGCCGTAATGCGCTTCAATATTTTGCTGGTTCTCTGCCAACCAGGCCGCTATCGTTTCAGCCTCAAGCAAATTATATCTACTTCCACTACTTGCCTGCTCTCCTTTACCATCAATATGGAGATAACCCATTGCGGGCATTAAATTGCTCTCTTCACGCCCTCTTTTAGGCAACAACTTACCGTGATAGCAGAGCGTATTACAGTATCCAATAATATTATCGAAGCACCGGCGGTGTTCATATAGGTACATACCACGAGCCAGTTCGGGATCATATTGATAGCGCGAAGCAAACTGCGCTATTTTCATAACGCTGCCAGATGCGGCACTTTTACCAAGGTCTGCGATTGCCGTATATTTCTCGGTAATCTCTTCTTGCGTACTGCCAGACAGAATTTTTTCCGCAAGCATGTTACCGACATCAATCGCGGGAGCAATACTCCATATTGGCGGGATCTGCTCCGTATCGCCAATCACTAATGCCTTCTTAGCTAATGCAAACGAGGCAGCAGCCACTTCAGGAAGCACCTGCCCGGCTTCATCGACAATGAGTAAATCGGCAAAATCATACAAATAACTTTTCTCGAATTTACGTTGTCCTTTGTGCTCACTTATCTGCATATTGCCGGGCAGCATATAGCATGTCATCACCACACATGGAGTGAGTTTCATTCGACGTTGCCAACGGGCGGTTACCCCTTTAGCGCCTTTTTTCTTCTTCTCTTCCTGCAGATCATCAATTCTGGCCATATCCATCAGCCAACGACCTTCCCAGTAGTGAGTCGTCAGTAAAAATGCAGGGAAGCGAATCTGCGTATCAGCCAGTTCATCGGCCTGTGAGAAGCTCAGTTCCTCGTCGCCCTCATACCCTAAATCAAATGCCAGCCTCTGCCACTCCTGAACCGCCTGCTGTTCTTTAAGAACGATTTCATGGGCGGAGTCAATCTGCTGCCGGTATGTTGTTTGCTCGCGCTCAGCGGAATTGAGCAGCCCATCAATATTACGTTCGATAGTTTCAGGATCAGACCACTGATTTCCTGCAATCAGCGCGCCTAATTTATCTTCGAGAAACAGCTGTATTTGGTACTGTCGCTTACTACGAACCGCTGGGAGCCAGGAAAATAATGAATAGATCAGTGATTCACCGGCGCGATATTTTTTCCATTCCGTTTTAGCACTCTTCAGTAGAGTGACTTTTTGTTCTTGTCCGGAAAGTAATTTATTTAAATTATCGAGATATTGCTCAATATCATTAGCAATAAGCTCACGCGCAGCCCGTACCTGGCTTAACGTTTGCCATGTTGCGTTCAGTCTTTTCAATTGCTCGGATTTTGCTACCAACTGACCATGCAGGAGTTCAATGACCTTTTCAGGGGATGAACACTCTTTTTCAGGAAAAGCTGCCTTAGCTTTCTCGAGATAAAACAGCAGTGCATCCTCTACATACTCTTTTGACTCAACCTGGTTGAAGAAATCTTCAGTTTGATATTTTTTGGCTGCCTCAGCTTTACGAGTGCTTGAGGGAAAATAAGCGCCGAAGCTTTTCAGCTCAGGTAACCATCGTCCGGCCATTGCACCAGTGCCCTGTGAAAAATCTTTCCCGAACGCTTCGATAATGTTCGTTACAGCCTGGTTGTTCGTTGAAGTCGCGATAATAACCGGAGGCTCAGATTTTTCGAGAGCCGCTCTGGCCCACTGCGTGGCGATGATAGAAAGCACCAGCGTGGTTTTTCCGGTTCCCGGAGGTCCATTAACAGCAAGGATATCGCCATGTCTTGCATCCAGAAAATGGCTTAAGGCATCGCGCTGAGCCTTTGCCAGCGGAAACTTATCTCCGGAGTGTCCAAGCCTGTCGCTGAATTTTGCTCCTGGGGCCAGCAAAGACTCTGCAGCATGAACCTCTCGCGAGGCGAAGCGATTGAAGAGCGGCACATCCTTCTTGCAAACAAGCAGGTGATCATAAAGCGAAAGGATATGGAAACTGGCACCACCAGATTGCGCCGTTTTAACAATATAACCGTGCTCAGCGAGTTCATATTGCTCAGGATTTTTAATCCAGTCGCCGGCAACGTTCTTCAGCAGCCTCTCTGAATCATCCAGATATTGACGCCACTCCTGCTGCAAGGCTGCATATCGTGCTTCCCGTTCTTCATCCGTTTCGGCAGTCTTATCAATGCTGTCATCAAAGTTGATAGAGAACGAGGTATGGATTGTCTTGTATTTGTCATACTGCCCAATCTCACCAATCGAAAATGCTCCTTTTGGCAAAGGTTCAAGCAGGTCTCTGGGAATGGAGGTCGCTGGCGTCGGATATAAAAAACCCTCACGGCTTAGCAAGGCTGGCGTCACTAGCGGGGTAACAATATCAGGTGCGCCTGCGGAACGGTCCTTACCATGCTGCAGTAACCGGAAATAAACTTTTGGGCGCAAGACGACATCGACCGTTTCGACATCGTCTTTTTCTCCCTCAAAAAATTTACTGACAATCGCTTCGTCAAGACGTCCCGCCGCTATCCCATGCCAGTGAGTGAAATTTTTGGCGTCTTTCCGTTCAAAACTGCCCTTTCCTGACTCAGCATCCGCAAGCGAGTTGCGCCAGTATGAGGCAAACCCTAAAGCATTTTCATCCATTACCAGTCCCATGACTCAATGAAATCCATTGATTTATCGAATATAAAATCACCGTATGGACAGCTATTGTCCATATTGAAAAAGTTGGATGCAATGTTTTGTTTATAATTCGATATCAAATGAACTGGTTGTACGAGGTTCAGAACACAAGCTCATTAAACAGTACGTCAGGACTGTTGATTTCATAACAGTGAATACATTTTTTACCGTTTATAATAATTGCCTGTGTTGGACGGGGATACCAGAGCAGCCGAAAACACCGGGGGTTATTACCTGCTCTCATGGAAACCATATATTCCTGGTGCTAATCACAGTCATAAATAGCCTGAAGAACATGACGAAGGGACTTTAATGGACGCCGGAGTAACTTGCCAGAACATCAATCTTCGTCATCATTTACAAAGAAAAATAATCAGTTAAAGCAGTCCGGGCTGATTGCCCGGACTGCTTACTATTTTAATGGATTGTTAATCTTTGCATATTCAAACGGACTGATACCCTTCTCCCGGTTCGCATCCAGAAAATCGGCCCACCATTGCAACATCAGTCGCCGTTCTTCCAGATGTTCTGCTTTATGGATATACGCAGCACGTACACCATTACGCTCCTGATGGCTCATCTGACGTTCCACAGCATCGCGGGACCACAAACCTGATTCAATCAATGCACTGCACGCCATCGCCCGGAATCCATGGCCACAGACTTCCTTGGTTGTGTCATACCCCATCACTCTGAGGGCCTTATTTACGGTATTTTCACTGATTGGTTTACGTGGGTCGTGTGCTCCCGTAAAGATCAGACCATTTTCACCTGCCCATGTCTGAAGTTCTGCCAGTATGGCTACAGCCTGTTGGCTGAGTGGCACAAGATGTGGTGTTCGCATCTTGGAGCCCCGGTATGAAAATTTTACGCCTGGCAGAGGTTCGCGTTCGGCTGGAATAGTCCACATGGCATTGTCAATATCAATTTCAGACCACCGGGCGTATCTGAGTTCACTGGAACGAATAAAAACCAGTAAATTCAGCATAACGGCAAGCTGGGTGACAGGTTGCCCCTTGTAACTGCTAATACGCGACAAAAGTTCAGGCAGGCGAGAAAGATCAAGAGCGGGGCGATGCTGGCGTTTTACCGTGGTCAATGCACCAGCCATATCCAGAGCCGGGTTATATCTGATGATGCCAGACTGTACGGCATAACGCATTACAGCAGATATTCTTTGCTGCAGACGACTGGCGATTTCATAAATTTGTTTAACTTCTGCAGCACGAACAGGGATAAGCAGATCCGGGGTACTGAGTGTTGTGATATCCCGGTTGCCGATAAAGGGGAAAACGTGAGTCTCGAGGCTTTTGAGTACTTTATCGCTGTGTGATTGTGCCCATTGTTTATTACTGGCATGCCAGCGTCGTGCAATATGTTCAAAAGAGAGCTGTAAATCAGGGACTACTTTTTTAGCTCTTTTCTGTTCGCAAGGGTCAACCCCCTCCGAAATCAGTTTTCGGGCCTCATCCCGTTTTGTACGAGCTTCGGAGAGAGAAACTTCCGGATACACACCAAGTGCCAGGGTTTTCTCCTTACCCAGAATACGATAACGGAGACGCCAGTAACGGGAACCATTAGGATGAACCAGCAGGAACATGCCGGCCCCGTCAGTGAGTTTATAAGCCTTGTCAGTGGGCTTTGCAGCCCGGATTTTTGCGTCAGTCAGTGCCATAGTTCAGCCTTCTGAATGCGTTAAAGAGGGTACAAATTCTGTCGAACTGGGGTATACCCGCAATTATACCCACACAATGGGGTTGATGTGGGGAGAATCTGGTTGAGTTCGGTAGAATTGATTTGTAGGTAGAACGCTTAAATTGTGGCGTTCTGAAACGAAAAACGGACCTCCGTGGAGGTCCGTTGATATGAATTTGGTGCCCGGACTCGGAATCGAACCAAGGACACGGGGATTTTCAATCCCCTGCTCTACCGACTGAGCTATCCGGGCAACGGGGCGCATTAAACCTGATTCGCCTCGTCTCGTCAATCAAATTTCTTCAATTTAGTGCAGACTGCACAATCTATCATCACTTTGCCGCTATTGCACACATTGTCAGGCAAACCAGGCGGTCCAGGCGGCGGAAAGCGGCATTGCCAGAAGGAGTGCTGGAAGCATGTTGACCACCGGGAACATTTTAATACCACAGATGCGTAATCCGGTTGCCAGCAGCAATAAACCGCCTACGGCGCTGAAGTCTGCCATCATCGACGGTGTGGTCAGCGGTAATATCAGCGCGGCAGCCCACGCCAGTGTTAACTGGATGATCAGTAATGGAATGCTAATCACCGACACCGCAATACCCAGCGAGCAGGCGAAGATCATCGCCGTAAAGAAATCAAGAAATGACTTGGCGATTAAAATACTCGGATCGCCGGTCATCCCTTCGTTCATCGCCCCGAAGATTCCGGTGCCGCTGGCGCAAAACAGAACAATAATCGCGACAAAATTCTGAATAAAAGATTCATGCGCTGGCTTCTTACGCGAGTGGTGAAACAGATTATGCGCTTTGGCGACCACTGTATTGACGCCTTTTTCCAGCAGACAAATTTCGCCGATTAATGCTCCGAGTAAGGTTGCTAAAACCATCGCCGGAAGGTTGGCGCATTTCACCACCAGTAAAATACCAATCCCCAGCGATGCCAGACCAAAAATTGATGTCATGGAGACGCGGATACGTTCCGGTAAGCGTTGGCTAAGGAGTGCGCCGAAAACGCCACCCAGTAAGACTGCACTTGCGTTGATAAAAGGGCCGATGACCACAAGAGTTCCTGTTAGCTGTATTGTTTGATTTTCTTATTATGAACTTTTGGCGCCGTCGATGGCTTGTTTGTTCGCAAAGTCCTGGCTTGCACGCTTTAGCGAAAGGTGCCATGATTGCGCGAATTTTCTCCTCTCTGTACGGAGTTTGCCCGATGCACGCCACCTCCTTACATTCTCTCGCTTATCGCCGTTTCGCGCGAAACTCTTCTCTTTTTATGCTACTGCTCATGCGGTGAAGTTAACGCACGCTCACTGCAGGACAACAGTAAAATCAGAGCGTTTCTGCTTTTACTGATGTCTGGCGGTCGGAGCTGGTGACCAGTTTGACCCATATCTCATGGGGCAGGGTTTTCCACCTTGTCCGGTATTCTTACTTCCCCGAAACGGGTTTTGCGCTTATGAAATCAATGAATATTGCCGCCAGTAGTGAACTGGTATCCCGACTTTCTACTCATCGCTGCGTGGTAGCGTTGGGAGATACTGATTTTACGGACGTCGCGGCAGTCGTCATTACCGCTGCGGATAGTCGCAGTGGCATTCTTGCGTTGCTTAAGCGCACCGGTTTTCATCTACCGGTGTTTTTGTATTCCGAACATGCTGTTGAATTACCTGCGGGCGTTACGGCGGTAATCAACGGCAACGAGCAGCAGTGGCTGGAGCTGGAATCCGCAGCCTGTCAGTATGAAGAGAATTTGCTGCCACCGTTTTATGACACGCTGACGCAGTACGTTGAGATGGGTAATAGCACCTTTGCTTGCCCTGGACATCAACATGGTGCGTTCTTTAAAAAGCATCCTGCCGGACGCCATTTTTACGATTTCTTTGGCGAGAACATCTTTCGCGCCGATATGTGTAACGCTGACGTAAAATTGGGCGATCTGCTTATTCATGAAGGATCGGCGAAAGATGCGCAGAAATTTGCAGCCAAAGTCTTTCATGCCGATAAAACCTATTTTGTGCTGAACGGCACATCGGCAGCGAATAAAGTGGTGACGAATGCGCTGTTAACGCGTGGCGATCTGGTGCTCTTCGACCGTAACAACCATAAGTCGAATCATCACGGCGCGTTGATTCAGGCGGGGGCGACGCCGGTCTATCTGGAAGCTTCACGTAACCCGTTTGGTTTCATTGGCGGTATTGATGCGCACTGTTTTAATGAAGAGTATCTGCGCCAGCAAATTCGCGACGTTGCGCCAGAAAAAGCCGACCTGCCGCGCCCGTTTCGCCTGGCGATTATTCAGCTGGGAACCTATGACGGCACTGTCTATAACGCCCGTCAGGTGATCGATACCGTTGGGCATCTGTGTGATTACATTCTGTTTGATTCCGCGTGGGTCGGTTACGAACAGTTTATCCCGATGATGGCGGATAGCTCGCCGCTGCTGTTAGAACTTAACGAAAACGATCCGGGGATCTTTGTGACCCAGTCGGTGCACAAACAGCAGGCGGGATTCTCACAGACGTCGCAGATCCATAAAAAAGATAACCATATCCGTGGACAGGCGCGTTTTTGCCCGCATAAGCGGTTGAATAATGCCTTTATGCTCCATGCTTCTACCAGCCCGTTCTATCCGCTGTTCGCCGCGCTGGACGTTAACGCCAAAATTCATGAAGGGGAGAGTGGGCGTCGGCTGTGGGCTGAGTGCGTTGAGTTGGGTATTGAGTCGCGCAAGGCTATTCTTGCGCGCTGTAAGCTGTTCCGCCCGTTTATCCCGCCCGTTGTTGATGGCAAATTGTGGCAGGATTATCCGACGTCAGTGTTAGCCAGCGACCGCCGTTTTTTCAGTTTTGATCCGGGGGCGAAGTGGCACGGCTTTGAAGGATATGCCGCGGATCAGTATTTTGTTGATCCGTGCAAGCTGTTACTCACCACGCAGGGTATCGATGCCGAAACCGGCGAATATAGCGATTTTGGCGTTCCAGCGACGATTCTGGCGCACTATCTGCGTGAGAACGGCATTGTGCCGGAGAAGTGCGATCTCAACTCCATTCTGTTCTTATTAACTCCGGCGGAAAGCCACGAGAAGCTGGCACAACTGGTGGCGATGCTGGCGCAGTTTGAACAGCATATTGAGGATGACTCGCCGCTGGCTGAGGTGTTGCCGAGCGTTTATAACAAATATCCGGTGCGCTATCGCGACTACACCCTGCGCCAGTTGTGTCAGGAGATGCACGATCTGTATGTCAGTTTCGACGTCAAAGACCTACAAAAAGCGATGTTCCGCCAGCAGAGTTTCCCGTCAGTGGTGATGAATCCCCAGGATGCGCATAGCGCTTATATTCGCGGTGAAGTGGAGTTGGTGCGGATTCGTGATGCCGAAGGGCGAATTGCGGCAGAAGGGGCGTTGCCTTATCCACCTGGCGTGCTTTGCGTGGTACCCGGGGAAGTCTGGGGTGGGGCGGTTCAACGTTATTTCCTTGCGCTGGAAGAAGGCGTGAATTTGTTGCCGGGATTTTCGCCGGAGTTGCAAGGTGTCTATAGCGAAACCGATGCGAATGGCATGAAACGGTTGTACGGTTATGTGTTGAAGTAAGAATAAAAAAACGGGTCACCTTCTGGCGACCCGTTTTTCTTTGCGTAATTAGTGGCTAACCGTCTGTGTACCTGTCGGGACACGAACGTGTTTATATTTGAACATCGCCATGAACGCGAAGGCCAGAACCACGGAGTAACCTGCGAAAATCAGCCATACGGTCTGCCAGTCGGTAATGCCGTTTTGGGTGTACATCTCAACCACTTTACCGCTCACGATGCCGCCGAGGATACAGCCGAAGCCGTTGGTCATCATCAGGAACATCCCCTGCGCGCTGGCGCGAATTGCCGGACTAACTTCTTTTTCGACAAACACCGAACCAGAGATGTTGAAGAAGTCGAATGCGCAACCGTAAACGATCATCGACAGTACCAGCAGTACAGTACCGAACGGAGTCGGGTCGCCGTAAGCAAACAGAGCAAAACGCAGGATCCACGCCACAATACTGATCATCATTACGTTCTTAATACCGTAGCGGCTTAAGAAGAACGGGATGGTCAGAATGAACAGGGTTTCAGAGATCTGCGAAATCGACATGATGATTGACGCATGCTGCACGATGAAGCTGCTGGCAAACATCGGATCTTTGTCGAAGCTGTGCAGGAAGGTATTACCGAACATGTTGGTAATCTGCAGTTCCGCGCCCAGCAGCATTGAGAAGATGAAGAAGATTGCCATACGCTTGTTTTTAAACAGAGCGAATGCATCGAGGCCCAGCAGGGTTGTCCAGCTCTGATTCGCTTGCTGTTTAGCAACCGGAATATGCGGCAGAGTCAGGGTAAACAGAACCAGAATGGCGGAAAGCGCTGCGCCAATATACAGCTGCATGTGGCTTAATTCGAAGCCGGACAGGCTCACCACCCACATTGCCATGATAAAGCCGATGGTGCCCCAGATACGGATTGGCGGGAAGTCAGTAACGATATCCATCCCGGCATTTTGCAGGCGATAGTAAGAGATGGTGTTGATTAACCCAAGCGTTGGCATATAAGCAAACGAGTTAATCAATATCACAAGGAACATCGCCTCCGGCGTAGTGACCTCTGCCGCCATGAACAGCGTGATAGCGCCAATGGTGTGGCAAATGGCATAGACCCATTTCGCACTTAACCATTTGTCGGCCACAATCCCCAGCAGCGCAGGCATAAAGACCGCGGCGATACCCAGTGAACTATAAACTGCGCCAATAGAAGCACCGTCAAACTTCAGGGTAACAAACATATAGGAGCCGAGGGTCGTCAGCCAACTTCCCCACAGACAGAACTGCAGAAAAGAGAGGATTTTCAGCTGCAGCTTAAGATTCATGTTAATTTCCTCACATCGTGATGCGGATGAGTGTTTGAAAAAGCACATTTGACCGTGCGAGATGATGCGATTCTATCAACTTCGCGGACTGGTTTTTTGTTACCTGTGGCAAATAATTGCAAACATTCCCAATTTGCAAAACGAAATTGTGATGTGGATAACATTTTTGCCCCTGAGCATCGTCAGGGGCGGTTAGTGGAATTATCGGCGGCGGTAGGATTTTTGCGCGGTATTCACTTTATAAAGATAACGGCGAGATTCCGCAGAGGGATGGCGGGTCGTCAGCGTCTGATAAACATCGCCCGGCGTCATGGTGTTAATAATATTGGCAGCCTGAATCTTATCATTCGAAAAGACTCGCAGCACGCTGCCTGCGCCGCCGTTATAGGCGGGGGTGGCGGCGTAACCCCCCGAGGTTGAGGTGCGTCACGGAA
>OATW01000214.1_pt1 | contig 21923 bp, 9 predicted proteins | sample 1476091 | NCBI WGS metagenome assembly OATW01 (sample SAMEA2579991, study PRJEB22360) | human gut metagenome | biome: human gut; feature: human-associated habitat; material: faeces | place: Denmark | collected 2008/2010 | reverse complement strand
CTCCGGTGACGGCACGGGCGCGGGCGACGGCTCCGCCGGCGGCACCGGCAAGATCACATGGGTGTACAAGGACTCCTTCGGCTCCCCGACCCGCGAGAATGTGAAATCCGCCATGGGATCCGTCGGCGTGAAGTCGATGGACGGCAGCGAGTCCAACAGCGCCATCGACGAGGCCGTGAACGGCGCGAACGCCGAATGCGTGGCCCGTTCGAAGGCTTCGGGCAACCAGAATCCGACCTGCCGCCTCGTGTCCGTGGGCTTCGTGCACACGCCCGGCGCGAACGGCGACTGGTACACGGGCGCCAACGGCACCTTCGACGCCGCAAAATGGAAGGCCGCATACAATGCGTCCGGCATTCCGAACAACACTTATTCCTATCAGGGAGCCAATTACAAGACTTCCGATGCTTTCAGCGATGGACAGACTTCCATCAATAGTCTCGCCACCCGTGAGATGAGCAAGGCCCCGCGCGCGGTCGTCGCCATCGTCCTCGACCAGGACGAACCGCCGGTCGACTACGATCTGACCGTCAGCACGCAGGCGGGTGGCCTGTTCACCCAGGCCGGTTCGACCGATGACGTTTCCGACGCGATCACCACCAGCCGTGGCGGCAGCACGATCTCCGAGGACGTGACGGGCACCGTCACGCTGCATTGGACCGGTCTGGACGGCACGACCCGTACCGCGTCCAAGCAGTTCACCCAGAACAACAACACGACCAAAAGCGTCTCGTTCGGCTACAAGGACGTCGACAGGGCCTGGAAGGTCTGGCCGGCCGGCTCCTACTACTATGATGTGACCGTCGGCAAGCAGGGCCATATGAAGGCCGCGGCCAGCCATATGGGCGCTCAGGACGCGAAGGAATCCTGGAAGCCCGTTCTGACCCCGCCGTCGAAGAAGCTCACCAACATGGCGGGCCAGCAGGTCACCGCCGAGGCCCAGCAGATCGCTTCCGGCAGCCTGTATACGGCGCATATCACCGCCCAGTCGAACGCGTCCGAGCATTTCTGGCTGTACGACACGATCGACGTGACCGGCCAGAAGGTCCTGATCGGCGGCACCGACAAGGACGACTATTCGAAGATCACCGTGACCGACCAGGACGGCAACACCGTCAAGGCCGACATCACGGTGGACGATTCCCATGCGGGCAAACGCGTCGTCAAGGCGCACGTGCTGAACCCGGTCTCCGGACAATACACGTTGAACGTGCCCCAGTCCGCGACCCCGACCGGCACGGACTACACCATCCCGGACGACAGCCAGGCCTGCTGGACCGGCGACGAATACGGCAATGCGGACAAGAGCCACTGCCAGACCGGCAACAGCGAACAGGTCGGCAAGGTCACTCCGAAGCCCGACAAGGTGTGGGTGTTGGACTCCAACGGCGCCCTGACGGCCGAGGATCCGCAGCATACGAACGACAAGGGCAGCGACAACCGCACGTTCGTGACCGGCGACGCGATCGGCGCCGTGGTCAACGGCCGTATCCCTGCGCACCTGCTCAACCCGTTCACCTCCTACGCGATCACCGATGATTGGACCGCTTCGGCCCAGTGGATCGACTGGAACCACAAGGACCAGGTCAAGGTGTATGTGGATGGTGCGGACGTGACCGACCAGTTCGACATCACGGTCGACACCGCGAAGCACACGACCACCGCGACCGCGAAGCGGTCGTTCCTCGCGAAGACCGCGTTCGGCACCAAGGACCGCAAGGTCAAACTGTACATCGGCGGATACGTGAAGCAGACGCCGAACGCGCAGGCCGCGGCCGACCAGAGGAAGCTGACCAACAAGGCCTCCGAGAAGTGGAACAACGAATCCCAGCCGACCAACGAGCCGCCGGTCTACGTGCGCAACCCGAAGCCCGACAAGGTGTGGAGCGCCGACCAGGGCCAGGCCGCCACGGCCGAGGACACGGCGTGGAGCAACAAGGTCAACGCGGACACGCACACGTTCGTCCAGCAGGACGATTTCGGCGTGACCGTCAACGGCCTGCTGCCGAAGAACCTCGCCAGGAAGATGAGCTCCTACGAATTGGGCGATGATTTCTCCAAGAGCGCGAGGAACATCGACCTGGATTCCGCGACCGTGACCGTCACCATCGACGGCAAGGACGCGAGGAACCTGTTCGACGTGCACAAGCAGGATGGCAGGGTGTGGATCACCGCGAAACAACCGCTGCTCGACACGACCTACAACCAGGCGGCGGACCGCAAGGTGCGCATGACCATCAAGGGCGCGTTCACCAAGGGCGTGCTCAAGGCCGGCCAGAAGGTCCAGCTCACCAACGGCGATTGGGAGAAATGGAACCAGCAGACCGTGCCCGGCAACGAGCCGCCCGTCAGGGAGTGGAGCCCGAACCCGGACAAGAGCTGGATCAAGCTCGGCGATGACGGCACCTGGCAGGCCGTGGTCGATCCGGACGAGACGAACAGGACCGGAGCGGACACCCAGAAGTTCCTCGACGGCGACCAGGTCGCGTCCGTGGTCAACGGCGTCATCGCGTCCGATCTCGTCAAGGTCACCGACATCAAGCTGACCGATGATTACGCCAAGGCCGACTACATCTGGGATCTCACGTCCGACAAGTCGAAGATCCGCGTGTACGAGGCCGACGCCACGACCGACGCGGCATCCTCCGTCGCGGACATCGCGAACAAGGGCAGGGATGTGACCGACCAGTTCGACATCACCGTCCAGGGCACCAAGGTCACCGCGACCGCGAAGCCGGAGTACCGTGCCGCGCAGGCCGGATTGAAGAATCCGAAGCAGATCAGCCTGCTCCTGCCTGGCGTGGTGAACTTCGCCAACGGCAAGGGCGCGGCCCAGGTCCGCAAGGACTTCAGGAAGGCCGCGGGCGACGAGCTCACGTTCTGCGAGAACCCCGACGGCTCCAAGCTGACCAACTCGGGTTCCGAGAAGGTCAACAACGAGTCCCAGCCGACCAACGAACCGCACATCTGCGGCTACGTCCCACCGGTCAAGAAGAAGGTCATCGCCGAAGGCAGCCAGGGCGGCGCGAACAACGACGCCGACGACAAGGTCGTGTATCCGGGCCAGAAGGTCGAATACCGTCTCACCACGCAGCCGAAACTGCCCGCCGACCTCGGATACCGGATCGTGTCCATCCAGGACACCGACGTGTACGACCAGTACCTCGAACCCGACCCGCAGACCCTTGAGATCACCGACCTCGCCACCGGCGGACAGCTGACCACCAGCGACCCGCAGATGGGCGTCGAAGGCGACTACACGGTCGCATGGGACACCGCGGCGCGCAAGTTCACCATCACGTACTCGAACAAGTACGTGGCCGAACATTGGAAGGCCGGCACGAACCCGCAGGTGCAGGTCCGTTTCGAAGGCACCGTCGCGAAGAACGCTCCCGTCGACCGCAAAGTGGCCAACCAGTGGGCGCTCACGCTGAACAACATGATCACCCCGTCGAACATCGTCGACAACCTGCCGCCGGTCCACAACCCCTCCAAGAAGGACAACCAGTCCAAGGAGCAGGGCGATCCGACCGTCAGCATCGACGGGAAGACCATGCTGCTGGGCGATACCGGCAACTATCTGGTCACCCTCGACCTGAAGCAGACCAACAACGCGTACCGCGTGTGGAAGGCCGGCATCACCGACGATTTCGATGACGAGTACGTCGCCATCGACGAATCCAAGATCGAGGTGCTCGACCAGTCCGGCAAGGACGTGACCGGAAAGTTCAACGTCCAGATCAAGGACGGCGTCGCATACGTGTACGCGAAGACCGTGGACACGTGGATCCCGAAGAAGGGCGTCACCGTCAAGGGCGACCCCCAGCCGAAGGACCTCGCCAAGTATTCGACCAACGGCAAGCATGATCCGCTCAACGATCCGGCCATCGACCAGAACCTCCTCGGCCAGACCTACCAGGTCGTCATGCCGTACAAGGTCGTCAAGGTCAAGGATGGGTACACGGTCAGGAACAAGGCCATCCAGGTCACCAACGACACGACCGTGGAGACCAACGAGGTGTCCAACCCGCTCAAGCCCGTCAACCCGGCCAAGGACGTGACCGTCAAGGTCGGCGGCGAAAGCATCGACGGCAGAAGCGTGTACAAGGACCGCACCTTCCTCTACCAGCTCGACAGCTCCGTCATCCCGGCCGACCGCGCCTACCCGCAGGTCAGCCAGTGGAAGATCGTGGATCCGCTGAACACCGAGTTCGACCAGTACACGGGCCAGTGGGCCGTGTACGCGACCCGCGACCTGTACAGGGACGGCAAGGTGCTCGCCGCCAAGGGCGACAAGCTCGCCGGCAACGGCTTCGACGGCTCGAAGCTCGGCGGCGAACTGTTCACCGCCACGGCCGACGCCAACGGCCAGGTCACCGTCGAGGCGACCGAAGCGTACCGTGCCCTCGTGTCCGCGGACAATACGCATGAGGCCGGCTGGCGCGCGTACATCCAGTGCAAGCGCCTGAAGGTGTCCGAACGCGTCGAGAACCAGTTCACCGAGATCTTCAACGACAAGGAGTTCCAGTCCAACATCGTGTGGACCCGCACCCCGGACATGACCCCGTCGATCCACATCGAGAAGTACGACGTGGCCTCCGGCGAACAGGCCGGCGACCGCGACGACGTGAAGGACGCGTTGAAGATGGCCGGAGACGGCCAGCAGATCGCGTTCAAGATCACCAACACGTCCAAGACGGACTCCTCGACCGGTGAGGGCGCCTGGTATCTCGCCAAGGACCTCAAGATGGTCGACAGGACCATCGCCGGCGAAGGCGACGTCACGGACCTGAAGTATCCGGACGATTGGGACACCCTCGTGCTCAAGCCCGGCGAGTCCACCATCATCACCGGCACGTTGAAGGGCGTCGGGCAGGGCGGCAAGCACACCGACCGTGTGAAGGTCACCGGCACGCCGCTCGTCGAATGCCCCGTCACCGACCAGTTCGGCGGCCAGCAGCCCACCGACGGCGACCAGACCGGCGACGGCAAGACCGACGCCGATGCGAAGGTCGACGGCGACGCGTCCGACACGACAGGCCTCAAGCAGGTCAAGGTCGGCGACAGGACCCTATGCGAGGACACCACCGTGGACTCGAACACCGACGACTGGAGCGGCTACCGCGAGGATCTCGCCAAGACCGGCATGGCCATCGGCGGCGTCCTGCTGTCCCTCATCGCCTTCGGCGGTGTCGGCGTGACCCTCTTGGGCGCACGTCGCAGGACCTCGACCGTCAAGCACGGCGTGCATGCCGCCAAATGATCCGATGACCGTTCGGATCCGCCATACGGCATGAGTGACGCCAAGGGCGGGATGTTGGAGGATTCTCCAACATCCCGCCCTTTTCCTTTCCCGGACCGTGGATGCCGTACAAGACCGGCGTGGCTCGTCCGAAAGAACGGCCCACGCCCCCATCCATCTTATTGGGGTGCCACCCGTTCGAATATCTGCGCTCATACGGCCATGTGCACGTGGGAATGGTTGAGAGATCCGGCAACCGGCCGGCGATCCGAAAGCGGACGCCGACGATATCGGACTTCCACGGCAGCGTGAGCCGTCCGTGCAGAAAACAGAAGAATCCCTATCAAAGGAGACATCCAGTATGGATATGAAGAAGATCTCAGCCGCGTGCGCGACCGCCGCCGCGTTGGCCGCGTTGTGCGTCCCGGGCTCGGCGTTCGCGGCCGACGGCACGCTCACCCTGAACGCGGGCGACGGCAGCACCCTCGCCGGACACAGCTTCACCGTGTACAAGGTCGCTGGATACAACGACGTCGTCAAGGACGGCGCGAACGTGAAGAGCGTGAGCGCCTCATCCCCGGACGCCACGACCGACGCGTGGGTCAAGGCCGCGTTGAACAAGAACGGCGTGACCTACAACACGTCCGAAGGCCGTAACGCCGCCGAACAGCTCCTGCGGTTGAAAACCAATTCGGACACGCTGCGCAAGGTCGCCGGCACCCTGCAGTCCACCGCCGCGTCCAGCAAGGTGGCGGCCGTGAAGACCAACCAGACCTCCGTCACGGGCAGTCTGAACCTGACCCTGCCGGAGGGCTATTATCTCGTCGTCGACGCCCAGGGAATCCCGATCCTCGTGTCCACCACGATCGGCGGCAGCGTCAGGATGAGCAACGGCCAGACCCTCGGTTCCACCCAGATCAAGACCAACGTCACCAAGATCGACAAGAAGATCAAGAGCGTGGACGGCACGTGGAAGGATTCCGCGGCCGCGACCAACGGCGAGACCCGTGGCTTCAAGGCCACGTTCACCGTGCCGAACAAGCTGGCCGTGGACACCATCACCCTCGAGGACCACATGACCGGCATCGTCTACGTGGACGGCTCCTTCCACGCGACCACGTCGTCCGGCACGGACGTGACCAACCAGTTCGGCACCATCGGCAAGGACAAGGTCGGCAATTCCGACGGCACCGGCTTCAAGGTCACCAGCCTGCAGAGCCTCGTGGACACCTACCAGGGCAAGCAGGTGACCGTGACCTACCAGGGCAAGGTCGTCAACGCGTCCAAGGCCAACCAGGGCCTCAACCAGATCCTGATCACCTCGAACTGGCTGCCCAACGTGGTCCCGCCGGACGTGCCGACCCCGGGGCCGGGCACCGATGAGACCCCGGTCCCGACCTACGACGTGAATCTGAAGAAGATCAGCGCGGCCGACGGCAACAAGGTCATCCAGGGAGCCAAGTTCAAGCTCCACAACGACAGCCTGAACCAGTGGTACGTGTGGAACACGGGCTCGAACCAGTGGACGTTCACCACGGATGAGTCCAAAGCCACCGAATTCTCCACGAACGCGTCCGGCGTGATCAACTTCACCCGTCTGGGCGCCGGCGACTACACCGTGAAGGAGACCCAGGTGCCGACCGGCTACTTCAGCTTCGTCAAGCCGAGTTTCGGCATCCACATCACCGATGACGGGCACGTGACCATCACCGGCAAGGACCAGCCGGGACTGACCGGCAAGGTCACCAACGCGGACGGCAAGACCACCACCCCGACCGCCGTGGTGAAGAACATCGACAACATCACCCAGCTGCCGCAGACCGGCGCGACCACCATGGGCGTCATGCTGGTCGGCGCGTTCGCGATCATCCTCGTGGCCACCGCGTCCGGCTTCGCCGCCTACCGAGTCCGCCACGAGAACATTGGCGACGGTCCGATCGCGGCCTGACCTCTTTTCCCGGACGATTCATGGCAGGAGGCTGTGGAGGCTTCGCCCCTCCGGCCTCCTGCCGTTCCCTTTATCAAAGGACTTTTCTAAAAACAATATGAAGGAATGAAAAAGAATGGGATTCTTCACAAGACTTCTCGCCGGCCTGGTCGCCGCGTCCACGTTGGGCGCGGGGCTGGCCGGCACCGCCGGTGCGGCGGACTCGACCGGCACCAACGTCGACGGTGGTGCTGCCACCGCGGCCACGGTCGCGAACACCACCAACACCCTGTCCGACCACCTCGTCAACAGCGACTTCGAATACCTGCCCGACGGCGGATGGAAGACCGTTGACGCACCAAGCTACATGACGAACGCATACACGAGCGTCGACCCGAACAACGGCCAATACATGAGGAACGCGAAACACGTCGACGCCGACCTCGCCTCCTGGGTGGATTGGCCCGGTTTCGACCAGTCCAAATTTGCATGGAAGACCGACCAGAAAGGCGGCCGCGACCAAGGCGGATTGAAGGACCGCGCGGAAGCGGTCGAACTCCAGCAGGACAGCACGGACGGCAACACCTACGCGGAAATGGTCGCCTCCGAAACCGGACGCACCATCTACCAGAACCTCGCCACCATCCCCGGCACGCTGTACAAGATCCGGTTGAAGCACGCCAGCCTGTGCAAGGACAACGTCGACCAGATGCAGGTCGTCATCAACGGCACACCCATCGAGATGACCCGAGTGGCCGCGAACGGCAAGGCCGGTGACAAGGTGGGTGAGAAGTCCACGACCATCGGCACGAGGGTCACGAACGAGAACCGTTGGCATCATTCCGACCAGTGGGAGACCTATGAGGGCTACTACGTGATCCCTGACGGGCAGACCACCACCCGGTTCGGTTTCAAGGCCGTCAACTACCTCGACCCCACCAAAGGCAACCTGCTCGACGACGTGACCTTCGCCCGCGCCTACAAGCTCTCTTACGACAAAAACTCCACTGACGCAACAGGTGAGGTTCCGTCGAACCAGCGCGGCAAGGAGAACACCGTCGAGCCCGCCGAATCGAAGACCAACGGAACCGTGAAGACCGTCGCGGACGAGAACGTCCGGTACGGTTCCCTCGCTAATGGCGATTTCTCCTACCCCTCGTTCTCCGACATTCAGAAGAACGAGCAGGAAACCCATGCCGATCTGCGCACGTTCCTCAAATCGGATGACGGCACGCTTTGGTACAACATGTCCGCCACCGATCTTTCCAAGTACGGAAAGATCGGGCAGATCCCCGGTTTCGACTCTTCCAGGTTCGCATGGTCCAGTACCGAGAACGGTTCAAGGGTCGAATTGCAGCAGGACCGCAACACCAAGAACACGTATACGGAGATCGTCGCCCAACAGGACAACACCAGCATCTACCAGAACGTGTCCACCGGCAACGGCGGCGTGCTGTACAAGATCCGGCTCAAGCACGCCAGCCGCCAATCCTCCCATGCCGACAGGATGCAGGTCCTCGTGGGATCCGACACGGACCACGCGACGCCTGTGGAGATGACCCGCGTCACCTCTAACGGCCATGGCGACAAGGTGGGCGGGAAGTCCACGACCATCGGCACAAAGGTATCCAACACCGATCCCCGCGATCATGGCGCACAATGGGAGACGTACGAAGGCTATTACCAGGTGCCCGAAGGGCAGAAGAACACGGTATTCATGTTCAAGAGCCTCGAAGGGTTCAAAGGGGTTGAGACCCTGTCCGGCAACAATGTCGGCAATCTCGTGGACGACATCGAGTTCTCCCGTTCCTACAAGTTGACCTATGACAAGAACTCTTCGGACGCTTCAGGCCAGGTTCCGTCGAACCAGCGCGGCAGGGAGAACACCACCCAGCCCGCCAAGGACAAGACCTCCGGCAGCGTGAAGCTCGTGGCGGATGATGATGTGGCGGAATACGCCGCCAACGGCTTGCCGAAGCAGATCGTCAACAGTGATTTCGACCATGATTGGCGGAACATCGTCAGCCAGTCCAAGATGAGCGCGAAATACAATTTCGCCAACGTCGACCCGGCGCACGGCGACGTGGAGATCAGCGGCGCGCTGAACAGCAAGGGCGAGGCATCCAAGCAGTGGGTGCATTTGAACGGGTTCGACGCATCCCAGTTCGGCTGGAAGTCCAACCAGACCGACACCAGGGTCGACGGGCGCGGCGGCATCGTCGAGATCCAACGCTCCCGCGCGAACGACAACATGTACGCGGAGATCACCGCATCGCAGGCCAACACGTACCTGTACCAGGACATCGACACCGCGCACGATTATCCGACCGTGTACACCGTGAAGCTCCGGTACGCGCATCGTAACGGCACCATCAACTCCAATGAGAAGATCCAGATCCTCGTCGGAGCGCCCGGCCACGAGCAGCCGGTGGAGATGACCCGCATCGCGTCCGACCGGGGCAACAGGCTGGGTGAGAAGTCCACCACGGTGAACGCTCCGAACACGGATGGCTGGCTCGGCTCGTGGGACACGTTCCAGGGTTCGGTCGTGGTTCCCGCCGGCCAGGACGTCAGCAGGTTCACGTTCAAGGCGTTGGGTTCCATCGACGGCATCTCCGGCAATCTGATCGACGACGTGCAATTCAAGCTCGCCTACAAGCTCTCCTACGACAAGAACGCGAACGACGCCTACGGCCAAGTCCCGTCCGACACGACCGCGAACACCGTCAAGCAGGCCAAGGCCAAGACGACCGGCACTGTGAGGGCCGTGGCGGACAGGACCGCTTCCGGTCTGACGGTGCATGACTTGAAGAACGGTGAAATCGCCCCCGTGCAGTACGGCGATTTCAAGTTCTCCACAACCGATGGTGTCACCGCGGACCAGATCACCGACGTGAACGGCTTCACCGTCAAAACGAACTGGAATCCCACGGTGGAGAACCAAGCATACGGCGGCAGGAGTCTGGACACCATGTACCAGCCGAACAAGAATGGCGCGAACCTGATCCTGCACCATGTGGGACAGTGGCGCGACTCCTCCGGCACGCAACGGTGGCTCAATGCCAAGATCACCGTGAACGGCCAGAACCTCGGCTCCCTGGTGTACTACGAATCGCAGCACAAGTTCTTGGCGTCGTATGGCAAGTGGGACAGGCATACCTCGTCTCGTCCGTACATGGATGTGACCGTCGATTTCCTGCTGGATGACGGTTCCACGCCGCAGGGACTGCGTGGTGTGACCGGATTCACCGACCTTGACGGCGGCACCAGCGGATACAACGAGGGCGTCGAACTCGTCAGCGGCTTCGATGGCGCGTACGTGCGCTCCGACGCACATCTCGCCCGGTTCGGCACGAACGGCTGGGGCGGCGCCACGGATGAGAACGAGAACAATGCCGACGCGCATGGAATGAAGCATTACGTCGGCGCCACATTCACCGGCTCGTCCTTCCGCGTCCGCTGGTCGGTCGCCTCGGGACAGGCCCGCGCGGCCGGCTTCCAACCGGTCGATTCGACCATCGCCTACCGTCTCACCTACAACAAGAACGCGCAGGATGCCACCGGTTCCATCCCGTCCGACACGGCCGCTAACACCACTCGGCCCGCGAAATCGGAGACCGACGGCAAGGTGTCCGACCTCGTGCAGCGCACCACCACGCATGAGGACGGCAGCGTGACCGTCAAGACCATCGACACGAGCACGGACGTGGTGTCCGGCTGCCAGGTCTACTATCCGGCCGGCCAGAGGATCACGTTGGCGACCATGGCGAAGGACGACGACTGCTGGGATTCCAGCATGCTGTCGCGTCCGGGCCACACCCAGCTGGGTTGGAACCAGGACCGGAACGCCACGGCCGCACAGCCCGAGGTCACGATGGTCGAGGGCGGCATGACCGTGTTCGCGGTGTGGGTCGGCAACCCGGTCCTCACCTACGACACGAACAAGCCATCCACCTGGTCGGGCCAGATGCCGTCCACCCCGGCGTCCATATCCGTGGCTTACAACACGGCCGCGGCGGACGGCTCCGGCTGGCGGGCGGGCGACACGACGAAGATCCGCGGCTACAGGTTCCTCGGCTGGTACACGGGACCGCAGGACAATGCGGGCCTGTACGACTGGACCAGGCCGTTGACGGGCAGCGTGACCGTGTACGCGCACTGGCAGCGGTTGCAGGCCAACGTGGTCTACAACGCGAACGGCGGCACCGGTTCGCATCCGAACACGACCGGCTGGCAGTATTCGGATGTGACCATTCCCGGTGACACGTCCAAGTCGTTCAAACGCGACAAGTACGTGTTCAAGGGTTGGGGCACTAAACCCGGTAAGGCGGACGTCGTCTATAAGGACGGCAGCAAGGTCGCATTGCAGGACAAGGACATCACCCTGTACGCGCAATGGCAGGAGGTTCACGAGAACTTCGTGCCGACCGGCGGTATCGGCCTGCCATCGCGGGCGGCGTCCTGCTGCTCATGTTCGGCATCGGCTCGACCGTCATGCTCACCAGACGCATGAACGGACACGGCATGCCGGACGACGAGTGACCGGAACCCGGTGACGGAAGGGCCGGCGGACGGCCATCCACCAACTCCATTCGGACGTGGGCGGAATGGTCCGGACGCCGGCCCTTCCCGTTGCCCATCACCGTCGATATTCGTGGAACGGATCGTGGCAAAGGTATGGACGTTATGGATTGGGATTGGATCATCGAGGGCGAACGTGCTTCGGAGGGACGTCGCATGCGGCGCCTGCGCCGCATACGCGCACGGCATGCGAGACGCGTGTTCCGCGCGCTCATCGCCGTCACGGTCGTGTTCTGCCTGGCGGGCGTGGGCACGTTCGCTTGGCTTGGCGTGGAACAGGCCGGAGCGGCCCGCAGGGCGGCCGAATCGTCCGCCCTGGCCGCGAAGGACGACCATTCCGCCGAGAAGTACGCGCGCATGGTCGCCAAGGCCCGCGAGTACAACCGGAGGCTCGCCGCCACGCCGCATGTCATCGGAGAGACGTCCGGCAAGGACGGGACCATCGATGGTGATTTCGGGTTCAAATCGGACACGGAATACCAGAACCTGCTGGATTTCGGCGACGGGATCATGGCGACCATCGAGATCCCGTCCATCGGCGTGGACCTGCCCGTCCGCCACGGGGCCGACGCGTACGCGTTGGAGAACGGTGCGGGACACCTTCACGGCACCAGCCTGCCCGTCGGCGGGCAAAGCACCCACAGTGTGATCACCGGACATACGGGAGTGGCCGACAAGGCCCTGTTCACCCGGCTCACCGAATTGAGGAAGGGTGACGTGTTCTACGTGAGGGTCGCAGCCCAGACCCTCGCCTACAAGGTCGAACGCATCCGCAAGGTCGATCCGGACGATCTGCGCGACGTGCGCATCCAGCCGGGACGCGACCTGGTGACGCTGGTCACCTGCACTCCGATCTTCCTGAACACGTATCGGCTGCTCGTCACGGGCGAACGCGTGAGCATGCCGGACGACGCGCCCTATCCCGAGGACGCGCCCAGGACCACCGGCCGTGACGCGCGCCCGCTGCTCGTGTCCGGTGTGGCATTGCTCGCGGGCATGCCCGTGGCGATGGTCGAGTCCAGGCCACGCGTCCGCCCGTACGGACGTCACGGCATGAAACGGTAGACGCCCACACGCCGGCACCGCCTCATGCGGGGGTAGACTGGTGGGTATGCGCGCCATATGCCTCCGCGACCGCGACACGCCGATGGCGCCGATATCGGATTGGGGGCACGTGGAATGGTTGTCGGAAACGTCGCAGGGATGTTTCCATTGGAGCCACGACCCCGATACGGGGCATGGCATTGGAGGGAAAATAATGAAAAAGAGGGCTTTCGCAACGGCCGTCGCATCCGTGGCCGTCGCGGGCACCATCGCCGCGCCGGCAATGGCCGACGAGACCGCGACCACCCCGGTCGAGCAGGCCCAGCAGGCCGTCGAGCAGGCCCAGCAGGCCGTCGACCAGGCCGCGGCCCAGCCGACCACGCAGCCCCAGCAGGACCAGGTCGCCGCGGCCCAGCAGGCCGTCACGGACGCGAAGACCAGCCTCGACCAGGCCACGGCCGGCACCCAGCAGGCCCAGCAGCAGGCCCAGCAGGCCCAGACCGGCGTGCAGCAGGCCCAGCAGAACGTGCAGCAGGCGCAACAGCAGGTCGAGACCACCATCAACAACGATCCGAACGTGGCCGCCGCCCAGACGGGCGTCAACCAGGCCCAGACCAACCTCGACAAGGCCCACGACAGCCTCGCCGCCGCGAAGGACAAGGCCGACCAGAGCGCGAAGAACGCCGAGACCATCAAGAAGGCCATGAACGACAGCCAGTCCATCCGTGACGACGCCGCCAAGGCCAAGGAACAGGCCGACCAGGCCGTCACGGACGCGCAGCGGAAGGTCGACTCGACCGACAAGACCAAGCTCGACCAGACCACCGCCGCGAAGCAGGACGCGCTCGGCAAAGCCCAGACGAAGGCCGACCAGGCATCCGACGCCGCGCAGCAGGCCCAGCAGAAGGCCGACCAGGCGAAGAGCCTGCTCGACGAGGCCACCCGCATCGCGGGCGACGCGAACGATCCCGCCAAGATCCAGGAGGCGCAGGACAAGGCCAAGCAGGCCGACCAGGCCGTGAAGGACGCTAAGACCGCGCAGGCCCAAGCCACCGTCGCCGAGGCCACCGCGAAATCCGAGGCCGACAAGACCCGCACCCAGGCCGACCAGGCGAAGGCCGCGCTCGACAAGGCGAACGACATGAAGGACGCCGCCCAGGAGAAGGCCGACAAGACCTCCGCCGCCCTGGACAAGGCCACCGACGCGAAGAACACGGACGCGAAGGCCGTGAAGGACGCCCAGACCGCCAACGACAAGGCGAAGGCCGCGCTCGACAAGGCCGACCAGGCCGTGAAGGACGCGCAGGCGCAGGCCGACAGGACCAAGGACGAGTATGCGGCCGCGAAGGACGCGTACGACAAGGCGCAGGCCGCCGCGGACGCCGCGAAGCAGGCCGCGGACGAGGCCGCGAAGGCGCAGGCCGAGGGCGCGGCCGGATGGTTCAAGACCAACAAGGCCGAACAGGCGTACAAGTATCTGACCGACGACAGCGTGTCCCAGTACCTGGAATACACGCACATCGGCGCGAAGGACGACGCGACCAGCCTCGACAACCTGCTCAAGGCCCTCGACATGATCGACGAATGCAACAAGCTACGCGCCGACCATGGTCTGGAACCGTTGAAGGTGTCCGAGACCGCGATGGCGATGGCCATGGTCCAGGCCAACTACGCGGCCAACGGCCATTACAACCACAACTACCAGTACGACAACGTCGGCGAAAACCTCGACTGGGGCTTCTCCGACGACGATCCGTACGACGACTGGTACACGGCCGAGAAGGAGACCTACGACGCGGCCGTGAAGTCCGGCGACTATCCGGACCTCGCCAAGCTGTCCCCGTACGACGTTTTCCTGAAGTACCCGGACCTGTACCAGCAGGTCGGCCACTACCTCAACATCGTCGACCCGGAGTACATCGCCACCGGCATGGCCTACAGCGGCTACGGTGAGACCAACTACGATCACGCGTTCACGCAGGAGTACTTCAACGACTGGAACTCCTACAACGCGAACGACACCACGTTCGATGCCAGTGTGTACCGCGCGAAGGTCGAAGCGTACGTCAACCAGATCAAATCCGCGCAATCCACGTACGAGGACGCGTTGAAGCAGGTCGAGGCCGCCAAGACCGCGCTCGACAAGGCCAACACGGCCCACGCGTCCGCCGTCCTCACGCTCGACAAGGCCACCTCCGACCTGCAGGACACGCAAGACGAATCCGCACGCACCACGCAGCTGCTCGCCGACGCGACCCGCAAGGCCGCAGAAACGCAGACCGCGTACGAGCAGGCGAAATCCGCCGACGAGCAGGCGCAGGCCAGCCTCACCACCGCCGAAACCGACCGCCAGACCAAGCAGACCGCGTACGACCAGGCGAAATCCGCCGACGAGCAGGCGCAGACGCGTCTCGCCCAAGCCCAGGCCGCGCTCGACAAGGCCAACACGGACGTCAAGCAGGCCGAACAGGACAAGACCGCCGCCGACACGCGTCTCGACGTGCTGACCGACGCGAAGAACGCCCTCGCCAAGGCCCAGACCGCATACGACCAGGCCAAGAGCGAAGCCGACCAGGCCCAGCAGGCCAAGCAGACCGCGCAGGACGAACTCACCCAAGCCCAGACCGCGTACGAGCAGGCCAAGAAGGAAAGCGACAAGGCCGCCCAACAGGTCAAGGACCTCGAAAACGCCAAGACGGACCTCGCGGCCAGGACCCAGGCCCTCGCCGCCGCGCAGGCCGACCTGGACGCGAAGACCCAGGCATACGACGCCGCCAGGAACGACGCCGCCAAGGCCAAGCAGGCCGAAACGGACGCCGAAACCGCGGTCAGGAACGCGCAGCAGGCGTTGACCGCCGCGCAGGCACGCCTCGCCAAGGCCAAGAGCGACGCGAAGGACACGGAAGCCGTCAAGACCGCGCAGGCCAAGGTCAAGGAAGCACAGGACGCGCTCGACCAGGCCAAGACGATCCTCGCCAAGGCGCAGGCCGACCTCAAGCAGGCCCAGACGGTCGAAGCCCAGGCCAAGAGCGACTACGAGACCGCGAAGGCAGCGCTCAAGACGGCCCAGCAGGCCGCCAACCCGAAGCATGACGACAATGCCGGCCAGACCAGTCTGAACGCCGCCCAGCAGGCCACGGTCGAAGCGGCCGCCAAGGCCGACAAGGTCATGGCATCCACCGGCGCGGACACGAACGGCATCATCCTCGCCGTCGTCGCGTTCGCCGGCATGGGCGCCGCCACGCTCGACCTGAAACGCCGCCGCATGGACGTGACCGCACGCCACGGCATGCGCTGACCCAATTCCCCCTCCAAACAAACAGGCGGCCGGAACAGGACGACGGAAACCCACATGACGGTTTCCCGACCCTGTTCCGGCCGTTTCTCTCTCAGGACCCAGATCCACCACGGTTCGGTAAAATAAGCCAAAGAAGGAGAAACCATGCCCAACACGCAACTGCGTCAACATATCGACGACATGCCCGGCATCCTCGCCAAACTTGAACGGATTCCGGAAATCACCACCCGACTGGACCTCATCGACACCCTGCGCGCCCACGCCCTCTCACTGGAACCGTTGGATGGCGTCGAAACCATGGCATTATCCGATTACGACCGCGACTGGCTCGTGAGATACACCTACAATTCAAACGCCATCGAAGGATCGACCCTGACTCTTCAGGACACATCCCTCGTATTGGAAGGCGAATTCGTGCCCTCGGATTCCCCGGCACGTTTCGTGTTCGCGGCGCGCGGCGTCGCCGACGGCATGGCCTACGTCCGCGAATACGCCTCCGAAAGACGTGAACTCGACCCGGAACTGATCCAAAGGATCCACGAGGTGACCGCATTGGACCTGCAGCCGTTCGCACGCGGCACGTTCCGTCCTTACGGATATCTGGCGAGAATCACCGCGACCCGCGTCAAGACCGCCGACCCGTTGGAGATCCATGACGACCTGCAAGCCCTGATCGACGGGCTGAACGGAAGCGACGCGCACCCGTTGCTCAAGGCCGCGGCGTTCCATACGATGTTCGAAAACATCCATCCATTCATGGACGGCAACGGCAGGACCGGCCGGCAACTGCTCAACCTCATGCTGTTGGAGAACGGATACCGTCCCGTGGCGATCAAGCATGACGCCGGACGTGTTTACGCCCGGGGTCTCGAATCCTGGCAGGTCGACGGTGATCCCGAACCGTTCTGCTCCATCCTGTTCGACTGCGTGGAACAGGAGGAACGCACGTTCATCGACCTTGTCGAACGGCTCCGTCATGATCCGAAAACCACGGACGGCTCCATCGCCATGGATGCTCCGGGCCAGGATGTCCAACCGCCGGATCCGGCCGATGTTCCGGACGATGCACGGCCGGACGATCCCGGCATCGGCCTGGTCTGACCCTCTTCGCAGGTCTTGACGGCTTCCAGCATGAGCAAGCCAGCGAGACCGCATCCCGAACATAACCGAACATCCGATACCATCCTACAGACGGCCGGAACAGGACGATGGAAACCCATATAAGGGTTTCCCGAACCTGTTCCGGCCGTTTTTTCCTCCCTTCGCCCTCTCGTATCCCCATATCTTGCGGTCCTTATGCCTCCCGTCCAACGACGTTCGGAAACGAAAAAAGAAACGTCCCCACACGCCACATGCCCTCACAATCACCCCCGTAACAGTATCGGACGGGGTGCGTGTGGAAAGAACGGCACAGGGAACGAGAATCCCCGATGCAAGGAGGGAACACGATGGGCGTAATCATCATCGCCGTCTTCTGGCTCCTCGGCCTGCTGATGGCATGGAGCATGTGCGTCGTCGCGGAACGCGCCGACCGGCGTATGGAAGAAATCCGCAATGCCGGAGACGGGAGGAACAATGAACGAACATTACCTGCTGAAAACCATCGGGGGGGGCTGCCTCTTCGGCCTCATCCTCATCCCATTCGCGCGGCGGCGCACGCGCCGAAGCCGGTAGCATCAACCGGAAGGGCGGTGTGACATGCTGAGGCGCATCGCCCGCACCCTTTCCGGCCGTCCGTTTCCCCTGGAACGTCCACATGAACGAAGGACATCCACGTTGCTACCATGGGAAACGGGAAGCAATGAATCCATCTATCACACATCGCGGGGTCCGATGCTATTTGAAATGAACCGTGTCCTGATGTGCCGGAACCATCCGGTACTGGAATTCGCGTACTCGTCGAACGCGGGTTTCATCCTCGAAGTGGGTGACGTGTTCGATCCGAGCCGTGTACCGGTCGGCATGTATGTGGACGGACAGCCCCGACCCGACAGTGATTCGGTGACCGCATGGTGGCGGTCCCGGGGAATCCCCGCCACAAGGGACGGCCTGCGCACGCTGCTCATGGCCACGGGCATCCCCTCCGGAAAAGAACTGCTCGACCGTTCCATGGGATTGAGCCTGTCCGACCAGTACTGGGTCCGGCCGGCTGGCATGGACGCGCTGCGTTGGGAGGACCTCAACTTCTTCCACAACGATTTCGACGAACGGCTCGGCAAGGCGTTGTTCACCGGCGACTCATCCCGTATCGGCGACGTGAACACGCCGGACGTGACCAGCGCCGGAGACCTGCCCAAACGGTGGATCATCCGTGACGACGGCGTCAGGACCCTCATCAAGGCGGGACGGTCCGGCCAGGAGCCCGACAACGAGCGGATAGCGTGGAAAACGGCCCGCCTGCTTGGCATCGACCATGTCGAATACCGTGTGGGCAGGATCAACGGGGCCAGGGTGTCGGCATGCGACGAAATGCTTTCGGATGCGGAGGAGCTCATTCCCGCCGGACAGATCATGCGGATCTTCCGGAAGGGAGGATACCGGGAACGGCGCGACATCTGGGTGGAGGCCTGCCAACGGCTCGGCGTCGACCGTGACACGATCATGCACGCCACGGATGATTTCCTGTTCCTCGACTTCCTGCTACGCAACACGGACCGGCATTACAACAATTTCGGTCTGATCAGGGACGTGGAATCCTTCGCCATCCGTCCCGCCCCGATCTACGACAGCGGAGCGGGCCTGTGGAACGGCATGGACCCCGACGCCATGGACAACGGGGACTACCGGACGAAACCGTTCTGGACCGACCAATGGGGAGAGGAGGACAACGCGTACTGGCAATTGTCCCTCATCGACGATTGGGACAGGTACGACCTCGGTGTTCTGGACGACGTGCCCGACATCGTCCACGAACAGCTTTCCACCAACCAGCGCCTCTCCCCCATGCTCATCGACCGGATCACGGGCCTGCTGCGTGGCCGGCTCCCGATCATCAGACATCAAAGGAACACCACCGCCACCCGCCACATGATCGGCATGACTCCCATTCATGGATTGGACAATCCGTCCACGGGTCAAGGACTCCAACCGCCGGACCCGGCCGATATTCCAGACGCCACCGGACCATCCGGCCCCGACATCAGCCTGTCCTAGGGGTATTCCACGTATTCGGCGGACGGAAGCTTCCGGCATCCTTCCCCATTGGTCTCTCGCACTCCCACTCGTGAACCCCCATGATGGTATCGGACGGGGTGCGTGTGGAAAGAACGGCATAGGAAAAACGACGATCCTGTGCGAGGAGGAAACGGTGGGCGTGATCATCATCGCCGTCTTCTGGCTTTTGGGCCTGCTGACGGTTTGGAGCATGTGCGTCGTGTCGGCGCGGGCCGACCGGCGTATGGAAGAGCTCCACCATGCCGGTGGAGTGTCCAATGGCAAGGGTTCTGCGAATCCCCCTGTCTGATATCGTCCGCGTGTCATGTGGATTGTGCGGAACCGTACGGTCGCATGGCCGGCCGATTCCGGGACATGTCCTAACTAGGGAGGAATCCATATGGCTGCAACCCTTTGCATCCTGGTCCTGATGGTCGTCGCCGCCTCATGCCTGTATGAGGCGTTCGTGTACATGGCCGTCAAACAGAAAAGCACCTTCGTTGGCCGCAAGACCAAGGAAAAGGTTCTCGCCATGAGCCGTAAGACCCGTCAAGGCAAGGCCGTCCTGTTCATCGTGCTCGCCGTCGTCTGCTTCGTGCTGATGGTCGTGGCGGGCATGCTGATGGCCCATGCCGGATACAACGTGTGACGTCGGACCGGCTCACATCCATGATGGGTGGGATGGTTCCGTATCCACGGGATTCCTCCCGCCCATCTTCCGTCTTTTCAAAAGAGGTGGGAATGTCCGTCGACGATGAAGACGAATACGACGGTTCGGAAGCAGATGGCATGGAACCGGACGGCGATGGGGCCGATCCGTTCGTGCCGATGTTGGAGGACGATGGGCACAGGCTCGGCCGTCCCGCGCGGCGTGGCGTCGGCGTGGTGGGTTTCGTTCCCGCGCCGACCAGACTGTCCATTCCCGAACTCGACTGGCTCATGCGCGTGCGTGACGGCGCCGGCCGGTCGGTGCGCGTGCCGGAACACCGGTATTCGCGTTCCGACCGCGGCGCGGTCGAATCGGCTCGCGGACGCCTGTATTCGATGGTGTCGAAGCAGGTCAGCCAGACGAAGAGCCTGTACAAGGCGCGGCAGCGTGACGAGGAAGGCATGCTCCCGTTGGGTTCCGCGAGCCCGTTGGACATGATCACCCGCGATTTCAACGAACGTCCCCTGATCCCATGGCATCAGACCAGCACGGGACGGGCGGGAGTGCTCACCACTTTCGTGGCCGGTTCCGGCGCGCAGCTGATCCCGGGTCCGCCGATCGGCATCGACGCGCTTTCCCGCGAACTGTTCCAATTCGACTGCTGGGGTACGTACGACGCGCACATGACCACCAGTCCCGACCTGTTCTTCAGCGGCCTGCGCGGCCAGGGCAAAAGCTATTGCGCGAAGACGATCGCCGTGCGCGAGATCGGTTTCGGACGCAACATCATCGTCCAATCGGACCGGCAGGGCGAATGGAAGGCCATCGCCCAGGCCATTCCCGGCGGGCAGGTCGTCTCCCCCGGCAAAGGCAATTACCTGAACCCGTTCGCCATGCCCGACATGTCCCACCTCAAATCCGAGGAGGACAAGCGCGCGTTGCGCCAGGAGGTCCTGGCCGGCAGGAAAAGCGCCATGATGGCGTTGGCGGAGGCGGTGAGGGAACCGGACCGTCCATTCCCGTTGGACAAGGACATGCTCTCCCTGATCGACCAGCTCATCGCCTCGTACGGCACCGGCCCGATGACGTTGGAGAAGGCCGTGGCCCGCCTGTCCGACTGGGATTGGGTCGATGGCGTGTACAGGAACATCCACGGTTTCGAACATTACCGCGATCTCGCGCGCGAGAAGGCCAGCGAGGCGGCCCGCGTGTTCTCCCCCATGGTCGATGACGGCACGATGAGCGGCATGTTCGACAAGGAGTCGACCATCACGTTGGATCCGGCCGCCCCGATCATCGTGTTCGACACGTCCGGTCCCGTGTTCCAGGATCCCACGTTGAAACGCGTGTACACCGCGGCGGTCAGCTCGTGGATCGACCGGCTGTTGCAGGCACGCGACGGATTGCGCCGCATCATCGTATGCGAGGAGGCGTGGGATCTGCTGTCGAACCCGCAACTGGTCGACTCGTTGCAGACGCGCCAACGGTCCGCGGGCCATTGGGGTTGCGCGACATGGCTGATCGTGCATGGCGTCGCGGACATGACCCAGGTGTTCACCGCCGGCAGTGGCCTGCGCGGCAAGGTCGAACAGCTGATGAATCTGATGGAGACGAAGATCATCTACCGCCAGGGTGGCGAGAACATCCCCCTGCTGAACCGGCTCATCCCCGATCTGAGCGAGGACGAACTCGAACAGATACCACGCCTGGCCCAAGGTTATGGCATCTGGCGTATCGGACACGAGCATCCACGCATGATACTGCCCATCGCCGGCCCCATGTGGGCGGACGTGTTCGACACGTCGAGCCTGCGAAAAGCGTCGTGAGACAAGCCCTTCCAGGGAAAAACAATCACGAAGGAGGAATGGTATGGCCCGATATTGGAATGATGGCTCGTATGACCGTGAGGAACTGAACGCGGACAACCGCCGCAAGGTCATGGACGTGTGGAAAAGGTTTGAATCGTCCAAGACGGGCGAATGGCTCGCCCGCCCCACGAACCCGCTGGGACGGGTGGGGGACCGTAATC
>OATW01000212.1_pt1 | contig 22242 bp, 15 predicted proteins | sample 1476091 | NCBI WGS metagenome assembly OATW01 (sample SAMEA2579991, study PRJEB22360) | human gut metagenome | biome: human gut; feature: human-associated habitat; material: faeces | place: Denmark | collected 2008/2010 | reverse complement strand
TTGATTTACTAACAATTAAATTAAATGTTATGAATACGTTTGCAGTTTCTTTTTTAGTCAGACCTTCAAAGGTTAACAAAGCAGGTGAATCCCCTATTGAATTAAGTTTGTGCATTAATGCTGAAAGAACTTACATCAATCTTCCAAGAAAGGTTAAACCTTCCTTGTTCGATTGCAAGAAGCAGGTTATTAAAGGAAGAAGTGCGGAAGCAAAGGAATTGAATGAGTTTTTAAGTCTGATGAAGTCAAAGGTATATGAAGCCCAAACCAAACTTATTGAAATGGATATTCCTGTTACCTGTACCAATATGAAGGATATGATGAACGGTAAGATTGTAAAAAAGCAATATATGCTGTTGGAACTGTACAGGGAGCACAACAAAGAATTCTTGGAACAAACAGGTAAAACGGTACGGATGCCAAGTTATATTAAGCACCTGACAGCCTATAACCATTTGCAGGATTACATCAAACTGAAATATAACGGACGTGAAGATATATTTTTATCTGAAGTGAATTCTTCCTTTGTAAACGGGTTCTTCACCTACCTTCTAACCAAGATGCAAAACAACAGTGCGATTGGCAACCTGAAGAAACTAAGGAAGATTACCAATTTGGCTTTGAACAACCGATACATCAATATCAACCCGTTTGTTGGTGTGAAATACAAGTTACAGGAAGTGAAGGTTGATTACCTGACAGAAATGGAACTTGCAACCCTGATGAACAAGGAACTGACAATTGAACGTTTGCAAAAGGTTCGTGACGTGTTTGTATTCAATTGCTTCACAGGTTTGGCTTATATAGACTGCAAGTTACTAAGAAAGGAATATGTTGTTGAAGATGAACAGGGCAATAAATGGATTGATACCAAGCGTTTCAAAACAGGTATCAATTGCAAGATACCCTTGTTACCCGTCAGTGAACATATATTAGAAAAGTACGATTATAAGCTACCTGTTATAAGCAACCAAAAGATGAACGGGTATTTGAAGGAACTTGGTGATATATGTGGTATAAAGAAAGACCTTCATACACACGTGGCAAGGCACACGGCAGCAACCTTGTTCCTGAACAATAATGTGGAATTGAATTCTGTATCAAAGATATTGGGACACACCAACATTAAAATGACACAGAGATATGCCAAGCTGCTTGATACCACCATTCTTAAACAGATGGATGTGATGAAAACAAAATTTGCAGTTTGATTGATAAGGGTTGGAACTTCCAACCCTTTTTTGTTTCCACTACCTTTTATCTTTTAACAAAATTCAGAAGATGAAAAGAATAAAGATAGAAGATACATTATATAATGTTCCCGAAAGTTGGGATGATGTCACTTTGGGACAATATGAAAAGTGGTTTGATTATGTTGCTGATACCAAGATGAAGGAAGTTGAATTGGTATCACTTATTTCAACCATTCCATTTGACCTGTTATCAACCCTTCCATTATCCTTTTACACTGATGTACTGAATATGGTTAGTTTTGCCTTTGCAGGAAATGATTTCAAACCATCCAACAAGATTGTTATTGATGATGCAGTGTATTCCGTATCGGTCAAGGATGAATTGACATTAGCGCAATATGTGGACGTTGAAGCCACCTTTGAAGAAGAAGGTAATGATTCACGGTTATCTGAAATACTTGCAATAGTCTGCTTGAAAAAGGGTGAAAAGTATGATTCCAAGATATTGAAGGAAAGAAAGAAGTCATTCCAAGATTTGAAGATGAATGAAGTGTTTCCCCTGCTTGCTTTTTTTTTGCAGTTAAAAAAGAACTTATTGATGATTACAACATTCTATTCAAAGGTAGTGGAACAGGCAAACCAATTTGCAAGCCTTATCAGGACTTCAGCCGAAAATGGGGATGGTATAAGGTTATTGCCGAAATTGCAAATGATGAAATACAGAAGTTTGATGAAGTCACTTCAGCAACAGTTATCACAGTGTTCAACTTCTTATGTTACAGACTTGACAAAGCACAAGCAGAAGAAGCACAATATAAGTTTGAAGAACAGCTTTCAAAGAATAAAAAGTAAACTATTTGGAAAATGATTGAAACAATAGTAAATACATTCAGGGAATTAGCACGTACACACAGAACAATCAAATCATTCTACTATAATAAGAATTATGAATTGGGTGCAGGTAATGAACCTCACCCTTTGCTTTGGTTGGAAGAACCTATAATTGGAAGTAACACAGGTACTAATGGTTCTGTGTTTTCCAACTCTGTAAACTTTTCCGTTTTGTTTGTACCTAATACAGAACATTCAACCGAACACCTGCAATCTTTAGCTTTCAGTATCGGGTTGAATATGATAGAGAAAATAAAACAGGATAGAGATTCTTATTTTACCATTAAACCTGATTGGACTTATCTAACCTTATCTGATTATTACGATAATAACAGTATCGGATGCAGGTTCAGTTGTAATTTGATAACAAAAAATATTGCAAACTTATGTTTGTTACCTGAACAGTTTGATGATAATAAGCAGTTGGAAGAAGAAACAACCATACCTGATTTTAATATAACAGTAGCAGAAAACGGTTGTGAAACATTTACAAACAAACTTCCTGACTTTGATATACCTATTAGAAGATGAACAAGGAAACAATAAAGATAGTAGAAGCAATCGGTAATGATATACTGACTTTGGCAACAATCATAATGGAAGATGATTCAATATCAGTTAATGATAAGGTTGGAAAGAATACATTAAAGAACAGTGCCTTAAAATCGGATTTGGAACAGAAGATACAGGCAACAGGCAATCCGATAATCCAAACCTTTTTCAAACATTATGTTGTGTACTTGGAATGGAACAGACCTAAGAAGTATGGTAAACAACCACCAATTGACTGTTTAAGGGATTGGGCTTCAAAGAATGGGATTCCAACGGATAACAGTACATTATGGCTTATTTCAAGGGCAATATGGCGTGATGGGCACACAGGCAGACCGATTTTGGCAACCCTTGCTAATAATATCGAAGAACTATTTGAAAAACAGTATTTTAATGAACTGTTTACTGCAATAATAACGGAGTTACAGAACTTCTTTAAAGATTAAAATAAGAACATGGGCTATTTTACAAATTCCAATATAGCTAATGTAGTTGAAAACAAGAAGATTACATTAGCACATAATCCAAACTTTGTTACTTTTTCCACAAAAGATAACCGAAAAGTACCTATCAAAATCAATTTGACGGTTGGCAGTACTTATGCAGGTGGTGAAGAATTCCCTGAAGCAGCCACTTTTTCAATTGTGGAAAAATCAACGGGTATAAAACATACATTCAGAGGAACTAACATCAAAGGAAATATCAACACAAATACCTTTCTGCTTAATTCCGACAGGGCTGTTACTGCTGAAAACATCCGTATTGTGATGATGAAGGACAGTTGGTTAAAGAACAACTTTGAAATTACCATTCCTTTTACGGTTAATGGCACTAACATTACCAACGGTTATACAATTTATATGACTTCCAAAGGTGCAGGTGAACAGTTCACTTTCAGTTTTGAAGGCTTGAATTATACGTTTCTTTCATTATCGGGCAATCCTTCAGTATCAACCAACTTAGATACGATTGATGGCGGTAAGGGAGATACAGAAATTGAACTTGACTTATATACAGATACGGATGTTTTTTTAGGTGTGAAGGATATTCCTTCTGAAGCTGACTTTGGTACATTTGTAACAACTCTTTCAAAACATTATTATCAGGATTCACTTTGGTTTGAAACCAACACCCTTATCAGCAAGAAAATCGGATATAAAACAGAATTTCTTACATCTTCGGATTGGGTGGATGCAGGCACGTGTTCCGATTACAGGTATATTGCCAAGACCTATAACGGAGAAACAAGGATTCCCTTTTATATATCAAATGTATTGTATGTATTGAATGGTTATGACTATACTTTGAATAATAATGATTTGACTGATTATGTATATGATACCCTGTACCCCACTGTTATTAAACCTTTGACTAATGCACCTGATAAGAATTATGTGATAGGACAAACGGAATACTTCAACTTCATTCTTTCAGATGCACAACATAACATCAACATATCACCTGAATTCAATTTTGGCTTGTCATACAGGTATTACACACCTTCAGGTGAATATATAACGACCATAAACAGACAGGATAAGAACAGAAAGAAAATGTATGTTGTAAACACCATTCAATTAAACCCTGATATTGAAACAGTTGAAAAGAATACCAATAAAACGGTTGGTTCGTTTACAGTGGCTTTAAACAAGGACAACACACCTATCAGTGAGGAATTGAAGTATAATGTTGTACCTGAATGTTTGAACAGGACAAATGAATTTGCGTTTCTAAACAGGTTAGGCGGTTGGGATTCATTCAACTTTGGCGGTACATGGAGTACAGAGTTTAAAACAGATGTTTCAACCATCTATAAAACACTTCTTCCTGATTATAAGATTAGTTCCGAAATTGAATCAGTGTTTAAAAAGGAAGTTGAAGAACAGTTTGTCATACAGTCGGATATGGTGGATTATGAAACGGTTGAATGGTTACGTGAATTGGCTGCTTCAAAAGTGGTATATGAATTAGACACACTTAGATATGTGATTGTGGATGATTTGACTTTGAAATATAATGATGATGAAGATACCTACCAAGTTGAAATGAAATATCATTTTTCAGATACATTTAATGGCATCATCAAAGGGTAATGATATGTAAAGGTGGTATGGGTAACTGTATCACCTTTTATCTTTTTTCAAAAAGATATGGTTAATACCGAATTATATATCAATAATCACTTATGCGATATTGTAAACCCTTATGAGTTGGGTGTAAGATTCCAACGTGAGATTCTTATACCTTCTGAAATAACAACCAAAGATGTACAGTACAGCTTCACAATCAAATTGCCTACTTCCAATACCAACAATACGATATTCAATTTTGCGAATGTTGAGGAAGTAAAGAACAAATTCAATTATGAATATCAGGCTTTGTTGATTGTTGACAGCATTAAAGTATTTGACGGTAAGTTTCGTCTTACAGAAATTGATGAAGATACTTATAAGGGTAACTTATATATCCCTGCTGCAAAGGCCATCAAAGATATTTTTGGTTCTAAAAAACTTACAGAAAACGGAAGTTGGATAATACCCTTTACAGATTTTGCACCTTCCATTACTGAATACAATACCAAGCAAAAAACAGAGATACAGCCCTGCATCTTTCCTTTTGCATTATACGGTTTATTGCCAAAAGTATCTACAAACCCGAATGCGGTAGTAAACGGTGAAGTGGTTGGCGAATATACTGCAAAGGATTTATGGGATGAATATGTAAGATTGGGTATTGAAGATATTCCACCTTCTGTAAACTGCTTGCAGATGCTTAAAACCATTTTCAACAATAATGGCTATACACTTGGTGGGACTGCCTTTGAAGATTCCCGACTTACCAACCTGTTTGTTTCTTATAAGAATGAAGAAGATTATGTGCAGGAATGGAATTGGGGAAGGCTGTGCAGTTTCAACATTCAGGGAAATTGGGAATCTGTTGTTAACAGATACAACGACAGCAGAACATTTGAACGGAATATTGAAAGAAACGAAACAGACAAGGGCACATTCTATACAGTCAACCTTTTGGACTGTAACCAAGTGAATTTCACATCAATCAGTGATTCAGGAACTAATATTATTACAAGTGACAATAAAGACAAATGGAATGATGACAGGTACAGAAGAAAAAAGACTTTTATCACCATTCCAAAATCAGGACTGTATAAGATAAAGGTAAAAGGTTCTATTGAATTGGACAATACATATAACCATTCAGGAAGAAACAGCGGTTGGAAATGGGAAGATGGTGTTACAGGAAACCGTTTCACTTCGGCAGGTCAGTACAAGAACGGTTCAAGAAACAACAGGTTTGGAAGAAAACGTTATGAAATTCAATTGGTTCGTGATTATGGTTCAGGTGATTTTGAAACTTCCAATAAGACAATTGTAGGGTTCTACTACAAGCCCAACAACCCACAGAACAGCGACTTTTCAAACAAATCCCCTGAAAATTATCCAAAGTATTTTCCCAAAGAATATAAAGCACATCTTATTGATGCTTCGACTGATGAAAAATTCTTATGCGGACTACATTTCGGACGGGTTGATAATGATACGGACTATAACCCAAAGGGTTATCCTGCAAACTATATGTTCATTAAAAACGGCTATTCTTGGGACAAGTCATATACCCAAAGTAAAAAGATTTATTCAGCTTATAATAACCCTGATGGCTGTTGGTGTTGGGGTACGGATAATGATGCAACAATTGAAGTTGACCCTGAAACGGGTGAAGAAGTTGAAGGTGAAGAAACTATTGATTTGGCTTGGAGAGAATCAAACCGTTATGAAACGCATATTGACAATATCCCCAATTCATATATAAGCCAAAGTGGTGATTATATGGGGAATGGTGAAGTATATCAAATTGTATATTTGGAAAAAGGGGAACATATCACCTTGCTTGCTGTTGCGGAAGCAAACGATTTAAGACGTAATACAGACAAGACAAAATGGAATTGGGGTTGTGCATATATGAAAATGAGTTTTGAATTGGATGTGCAGCCATTCAGAACCGATACATCTTGGATAACCATTAACAATAATGGCAACGGTTATCAGAAAATGAATTGGAATGATGAATCAAACTTCAAGAAGGATGATATTGATTTGATAAAGTTCCTTCCAAATGACGTGAAAACAGACGAATGGATTGATAATTTTTGCAAGGCTTTCAACCTGACTTTAAGAATGAACGGATTAAGAAACTTTGATTTGGATGTGAAACAGACAAATACGCTTAACACCACTTCTGTAATTGATTTGGAAAACAAAGCCAACATAAATTTCAGAAACAACACCCCACTTGGATTACCTTCAGCTTTTGAACTTGGATTTACCATAAATGACGAGGAAGAAGGTTACAGAAGGACAGGTGAAGATGGCGGTGGCAGGTTTGAAACAGGTACGGTTGATGGTACTGTATTAACCCAAACTTCCAATTTCAGCTATTGTTGGTATAAGGATATTAGAAAAAAGGTTGGTAGCGAAACAGAAAAAACAATCCAATTGCCAATCATTTCAAATTATGAAATATGGGAAGATAGTATGAACTATTCCGAAGGTGTTCAGAAACTATATACCTCTTATGCTCAAAGGTTTTGGTATTATAAAGGTTTATTGAATGATGTTGCAGGTAATATTTCAATTGGTGGTAAGGATTTGAAATTGGCTGATGTTTCCAACACCTTCAATAAGGATAAGATATTAATATTGGACTATAAGAATAAAGGAAACACCATCTTAACCACTTATTTCACGGTGATTGCTTCAAATGACACCAATTATACTGAAATAGAATGTTACTTGACCCCTGATGAATATGACAGGTTGGATGGTTCAAGTTTGGTTAAGTGGAATGGTGACTTATATTATATAAGTTCTATTGAAGGTTATGATATAACAGAAAAAAACAAAGCAAAATTGAAACTTATCCGAAAGATGAATTAATATCCAAGTGGTGTGGCTGTAATGGCTGCACCACTTTCTTTTTATCTATTTTCAAAAAGAATAATGGATAAAAAGATATTTACCATTCAGATAGACGGTATAGAAAAATCATATAATGATGTTCTTTCTTTGGTTGATGCCTTAAAGCAGTTGGATAATTCCAATACCACTGTAACAGCTTCGACAAAGAAAAAGACGGAAACCGTTACTGAAGATGATAAAGCCCAAAAACAGTACCAAGCCACATTAGACAGAATCGCAAAACTTGAAGAAGATGCAACCAAACAGCAGATTGCAGCAACCCAAACTTTGCGTGAACGTAAATCTGTTGTTGAACAGGAAGTGAAAGCAAATACTGCTGCTGAAGGTTCAATAAAACAAATGGGCGCACAGCTTTCATTACTTCGCAAACAGTACGACAATCTTTCAAAATCCGAACGTGAATCTGAAGAAGTTGGCGGTAAGCTGTTGAAGCGGATTCAGGAATTGGATGCAGCATACAAGGAAGCAAAAGAAAGTACAGGCAGATTTCAGGATTCAGTGGGTAATTATGAAAAGGCAACCGCAAGTTTGACTGAACAGGCTGCACAGTTCAAAGCAAGTGCAGGAGAACTTGAAGATAAATTGGCACTGATGATTTCACAAGGTGTTGACCCTGCAAGCGAGGAATTCCAAACTTTAGCCAAACAAGCAGGTGAAGCCAAACGAGCCATTAACGAAGCAGCCAATACGGTTGATACTTATGCTTCTTCAACAAAAGGGTTGGCTTCAGTAGTTAATGTTGGCGAATCATTAACGGCTGCATTCGGAACTGCAACAGGCGTAATGAGTATGTTCGGTGTGTCGGGTGAAGAAGTGGCAGAACAGATTGCAAAATTACAGGGTGTGATGGCAACCCTTCAATCACTTCAGGTTCTTCAAGAAAACATAACCAAGAAAGGCACTGCAACCAATCTTCTTTATTCAAAAGCGTTAAAGGTTCTTGGCTTAGACCATAAGAAGAACACCGCTTCATTAGCTGCTGAAACGGCTGCACAGGGTGCAAATACAGTGGCAACAAGCACAGCAACAGTGGCTACCAAAACATTCAGTAAAGCCCTGATTGCAACAGGTATCGGTGCAATTGTGGTATTGCTTGGTTTGTTGATTGCCAACTTTTCAGAAATAAAGGATTGGTTTTTGAAACTGATTGCACCAATAGACGGTTTTAAGGCTGCTTTGGCAGGTATTGGAAGTGTGATTACCAACTATATAGTTGCACCTTTCAAAGCCTTGTTCAAACTGATGAAAGGTGATTTCAGTGGTGCGGTTGATGAATTCAAAAAGGGTTTTGACGTAATGGGCAATTATGCGGAAGGCAAGAACAAACAGATTACCAAAGATACGGAAGAAAGAAACAGGAAGTTTGTTGAGGGTGCATTACAAACAACTGATACCCTGATTAAGAATAATGAAGCAAAATACGGTTCTGATTACAAGTACACCGAACAGGGCAAAAAGTTATATGACAAATATTTTGCTTACCAACTTTCCTTATACAAGGGTGATAAGGAAAAGTATGCGGAAGTGCAGCGTGAAAAATGGGCTTATGACAGGGAATATAACGAGAAACTGAAAGAAGCCGAAAAGAAAAAAGCTGAAGATGCCAAGAAAGCGGCAGAGGATGCCAAAAAGATTGCTGATGAAAGAAAAAAACAATTGGAAGATTATAAGAAGTCTTTGGATTCATTCAACAAAGAAACTTATGCACTTTCAATTGCAAATGAAGAAAAGTTGATTGCCGTACAGAGGAAAGCAGCCAAAACTTCTGATGAAGTGGCTTTGGTTTATAGCAAAGAAGCCGAATTACTGAAGCAAAAGAATGAGGATGAAAAGAAAAAGGTTGAAGAACAATATAACGAACTGATTAAAAAGGCTGAAAAACTAAAACAGGACACAACCAAGATAACCGAAGCCAAGAACGCACGTATAAAGGAACTTGAAGAAGCACAAAAGGCTGATTTAGTGGCTTTGGAAACTGAAAAGACTGAATCAGTCAATAAGATTAATGAAGATGCCAAGAAGAAAAAGGTTGAAGAAACACAGAAGGCACTTGATTCTGAATTGAAATTGATGAATTCACACTACACTTCAATCCAAGACCTTACAAAAAATGCGGTTAAGAAAGACGGTAAGTTTGATTTGATTGATGTGGATGCAACCAAAGCCAATTATAAGAAGATTGGTGAGGAACTGAACAAGTATTTGGATAACCTTAATTCATCCAAAGACCGTATCAGTAAGTATTATGATGATATGGCAGGTTTATATTCCAAAGATTCACAGGAATATAAGGATTTGCAGGATAAGAAACAGGCTGCTTTGAATGACGTTGAAAGTAAAATCAAAGTCACCAACAAGAATATTGAAGATAACACACAGGCTTCAACACAGGTTCAACAACAATATTTTGCTGATTTGGCAGAAAAGGTTGGCAAGGTGTATGAAGGGGTGAATGAACTGTTGTCAGGTGCATTTGATGCTGCACAAAGTATATTTGATATGCAGTTGGAAGAAGCACAGGAAAAATTGGATGAAGTGACTGAAGCTTATGATGAAGCTGTTTCAAAGAAAGAAGAATCAAATGCAAGGTTGGCAGAATTGGAAGAAGAAGCCAAGACTGCAACAGGTGGACGTGCTATTGTGGTACAGGAACAGATTGCAAGGGAAATGGAAGCCAATAAAGAACTTGCAAAACAGGAAAAGGAATTGGCAAAGGAAAAAGAAAAACGTGAAAAGGAAATTGCCAAGATTGAAAAGAAACAGAAGAAAGCAAGTTTGGTGCAATCGCTTGTTACAGGTATTGCACAGGCTGCTTTAGGTGTTCTTCAGGCACTTGCAGGTGTTCCATTCCCTGCAAATATTGTGGCTGCTGCTTTGGTGGGCAGTATGGGTGCAATCCAAACGGGTATCATTTCAGCACAGATTGCCAAACTTGAAGATGGTGGTTTATTGAATGGTAAACGACATAAAGACGGTGGTATTCCTGTTGGAAATACAGGTATTGAAGTTGAAGGTGGTGAATATGTGGTGAATCGAATTTCAACGCAAAAGAACTTAGGATTGATTGAATATATCAATACATCAAGAAAAGAAATACAGGTTAATGATGTTGTTTCCTATTTTAATAGGAAAGACAATACTTCAATCACACCTGCACCGACTTTCAAGGTTCAATATGAAACAGGTGGGCAATTGGCAAATCTTGATACTGTTGGTGCGGCTACTGCAAATGATAACAGGATATTGGATGCAATCAATTCAATTGATTTCAAACCTTCTGTATCAGTGAAGGAAATACTGGATGTTCAAAGCCGAATGGCTTCTGTACGTGAATTGGCAGGTGCAAGCAATTAATTGAAAATTGTTTATAAAGGGTGGTACGGGTAGCCGTATCACCTTTTTTTATTTCAATTTATCTATTATCAAAAATTGATAATGGCTAAAATACCAATATATGAGTGTAAAGTTGATGAATCCCTGAATGACATAACAGGAATTTATGCAATCTCCTTTGTTGATGAACCTGCTGTTGAAGAAAATTTTGTCGCATTATCAAAACAGGCAGTTCTATTGAACAAAGACACGAAAAAGCAAATCCTTACAGGTGTTGTTTTAAAGCCCAATCAACTGATATACCGATTGGACGAACAGAACCAACCCTATTATATCCAATTTTCAGAAGGTGAAATTGAAAAGATTTCCCACAAGATGATGAAAGCAGGATTGGCACTGCAACACACGACACACCAACACGAATCCGAATTGAAAGGTAATTACTTAACTGAACTTTGGATTGTAACCGACCCTGATAATGACAAATCAAACGCTTTAGGATTCAGGGATTTACCCAAAGGTACATTAATGGCTTCTTATAAAGTCACCGATAAAAGTTATTGGGAAAATGAAGTAATGGCAGGAAAGGTAAAAGGATTCAGTTTGGAAGGATTTTTCAATCAAGAATTAAAACTAAATAAGATAATCAAGAAAAATAATATGAATAAACACAAGAAAACAAGCCTGTTAAGTAAGATAGGCAAATTCTTATTGGATATTGAAGATGTGCAAAGAACTGATGCAACTGATTCAGGCGAAAATGTAAGAATCTACCAATTGTATGACGGTAAGGAAGTTATGGTTGATGAAGATGGTTTTGCGACTATTGATAATGAACAAGCACCTTCAGGTGAACACAAACTTTATGACGGTAATACATTAGTTATTGATGATGCAGGGCAATTTGTTGAAGTCAAACCTTCTGCTGTTGCTGTAACCGAACCTGCTGAAGCCGTTCCTGCACCTGTTGATGTACCAAACGAAAAACCTGCACAATTGGCTTCAGTAGATGAAGAAGAAAAGAAAGAAGATGAATCTGTTGAAGATGAAAAGGATAAAGAAAAAATGGAAGATGCACCTGCTGAAGTGGATGTTGATGCTGTAATGGCAGAAAATGAAGCATTAAAGACAAAGGTTGCCGAACTTGAAGCCAAGATTGCTGAATTGGAAGGTACTGTTACAGAAAAAGACACTGAAATTACTGAAATGAAGAAAGTAACACCTTCTGTTTCCCCTGTTGTTCCAACAGCCTTAAATGCTACTGCCAAACCATTTGAGAAAATGACACGTGCAGAACAGATTGCTTATCAATTGAGAATTAGCAATAAATAAAATAGAAATTATCTATTACAAAATAAGAAAAGAAAAACACAAAATAGAACATGGCAGAAATGTACGATATTACAGGTATTAGTTACCAAGCAAGCAGACAGCCTGAATGGTTCACAAAAGCCTTATTTACAGGAAAGATTGTAGAAGGAAATTATGTTAGAATACTTCCTAATGTGAAGAAAAGCACCTATCTAAATATGTTAGATTTAGATGGAAACGTATTACAAAAATCAAATCACGATTGCGGTTGGAATCCAACAGCAGCTTTGAAGTTATCTGAAGCATTAGCAACTGTAACCGATTATAAGATTCAATTAGAAGATTGTATTGAAAAATTTGAATCAACTTGGTTGGTTGACAAGATGAAGGCAGGTGCAAATGTGGATGAATTACCTGCAACACTTGGTGAAGCAAGTTTGGATATTGTAGGTAAATCAGTGAATGCAGATATTGAAAGAATGTTGTTCGGTGGTGATGCGACTAATGATAATGAATTTGATGGATTTGTGAAAATCTTGAATGATGCAACCGATTCAATTAAAGTTTCAGGTTCTACTTTGACCAAAGCAAATATTATTAATGAGTTGGAAAAAGTATTTATCGCAATTCCTGAAGCTGTATTGCAACAAGGTGAAGATGCAATTAAAATCTTTGTTTCTTACAACTCTTACAGAGCGTTGAAAATGGCTTTGGCAAATGTGGATTCACAAGTAATTGCTGCTGCATTTACAGTTGACGGTGGAACTATCCGCTACTTAGGTGTTGAAATTGTACCTGCTGTTGGTATTACAAACGGTCAAATGATTGCTGCAAATGTAGATAACTTAATTATGTTGACTGACTTGGTATCAGATTTCGCAAATATCGAATTAGGTACATTTCCTAAACCAAATGAAAACAGATTATGGGTTAAAGGTGCATTAAAAGTCGGTGTTGCAATCGCTTATCCAAGTGAAGCAGTATTATACGCTTAAATCTAATATAAGGGGTTGAGATATACCCCTTTATTCAAATAATAAAGAAGAAAACACAAAATAAAATGAGTTGCAAATTATCAAACAATATAACACGTGATTGTATGTACCGTGTGGCAGGTGTCAAACGCTTGTATTTGGCGAACTTTGATGTTGCTAATAAGTACGAACAAGATGCTGACGGTGTAATTTCAGCAATCACTTTAGGAACGGGACAAAAAGTATATCAGATGGAATTTGCTGATGGTACTGCACAGTGGACGGACGATTTAACGGCAGGTGGGAACAGCAATAAACACCGTACACATACTTTGACCTTCATAATGACAGAATATGACACCAATATCCTTAAAGAAACACAAGCATTAGACTTGGGACGTTATACAGCCTTTGTGGTTGACAATAACAACAAAGTAGTTTGTTTGGGCAGATTGAATGGTATGGTTGCAAGTTCTGATAATTATGCTTCAGGTGCGGCAGAAGCGGATGCCAACGGTTTTACAATCGTAATGGCAGGAATTGAACAGGAAGTTGCACAATTGGTTAAAGATGAAGAAATTGTACGTGCATTACTTCAACCTACTGTTGTTGTAACAGACTAATTGAAAATAGTTTATATAAGGTGGTATACAATTGTGTTGTACCACCTTTTTTTATCTCTTTTAAAAAAGAAAATGGATTGTAAACTAAATAAAGACATTACAGGGGAATGCAAATATTCCATTTCAGGCATTCATTCACTTTGGGTGTTGAATATTGATGATTTCCAAGTGTATGAATTCAGGGATGATAAATTATATTCTGAAATATATATTGATAACATTTATATTAAGGGCAAATGGTATGAGTTGCAGACTATTGACGAATCCAAGTTTACTGAAAAGTTTGCGAATGGTGGATATACACAGGAACTAACCACATATATATCAAAATTCGATTCAGAAATACAGGCTGAAATTTTGAAAACCAACAAAAGGAAATTCTTAGTATTGTTCAGAACTAACGAAGGACGTTATTTTGTGTTTGGTTCTGATGGTGGTGTTCCGCTTACTTATACTGCTGAAACAGGTACAAAAGGTTCTTCAATCGGTTATTCAGTAACCTTATCCAAGAATAGCCAATTTCCATTATTTGAAGTAAACCCTGATTATGTAGTAAATGGCGGTGGTGCTAAATTTCAGTACAGACCGATTTTTGAACCAATTTATTGTGAACTGAACGCATCATCAAAGAATACAGGTTATCAGGTTGCCACTTATGCTTTGAAAGAAACTATTGATAAGGGTGAAGCACTTGATATTAACGGTGAATTATGTTCCATATCGGGAAAGAAACAGGCAATTGTGATACTTCAGGGCAAATCAAACCCTGATTTATCCAAATATGAATCAGAAGGTACTTTTACACCCGATTCTGTATTGAAAGGTGGTAATGTGGTAAAGAAACTTAATTACATGGAATGCAGACCTGAAATTACAGGTTCTATAACCGCAACACCCAATCTTATTACACTTACAAGAAATGTAACAACCAAGAATGTTACTATATATTCCCAACACGATTGGAAAATGATACAAACAAGTGATAAGGCTACTTGTAATTTAAATGAAGGTGGTGCAGGTGATAATATTGCAAAATTTGAAAGAAATAGCAATTATGGAAATGGAACATTCAAGTTCAAAAACACTTATACACAGGAAGAAATTGATGTGAAGGTTCAGAACTTGGTGTTGCAGTCAACAAGTGTGGATGCAACAGGTGAACAAGTTACACCCACTTCAAACGGTGTTATTTGTTCAGCAGCAGGATGTTCTATCAGGTTATCAATAATGTGTGCAGGTGGTGCAGGTACTTATTCCCTATCAACCAATATATCACATTCAAACTTTGTCACATATACGGCAAATACCAATTCATTTGAAATAATGGTATCTGAATCAGATATTGAAGAAGAAAAAACTGCTGTATTCACATTAACACATGATACTTCAAGTGATGAAAAAATTGTTTTCACCGTTACCCAAGAAGCAGCAAAGATTATTAAGATACCTGATTTCAACTTTCTTACATATAGATATAAATGGACTGCTGATGATGGCAGGGACTTAGATACTGCAACAGAGTTGGTAAACAGTGGTTTAGTTGATGCTTCAGGTACTACAATTGATGGTTTGGCTGTTGGTTGGAATATGAAGGGCAATTCAAACACTGCTGTTACCCAATACTTAATATATGGTGGTGATAATACATCAAGCGGTAATGAATGTACCTTTATAGATATGTTGGCTTTATGCTCGGAAGAAAACTTACCCAATCTTCCTGATAAGATATATGTTGATGTATATTGCAATTGGTATGGCGAAAAGAAAAATGGTTATATGACTTTCGAGATTAAAGCCTATAAAGGTGGTGAAATGGTAAAAGACGGATATAACTTTATAAATGAAGGTGGTGAAGAAGTCTATTCAGGGGAACAATCCAAATTTGTGAAAGCAGCCTGTACTTCAAATCATTCAACATATAAGACTTCTTATACTTATGTATGCCGTATCACATACGATAAGTTAACCCGTGAAGCAAGTATTGCAATACAATCAGATGATTCAGGTAATGATTGCCACACCACTTAAATAATAATTTTATCTATTATCAAAAATAATAAGAAATGTTGAAAATAAACACGACAAGTAAATATGCTGAATTTAAGTCAGACACAAAATCTGATTTATATCCTTTAAATGAAATTTCATACACTGTTGAAAATGAATCTGAAACAGTTTCATTTTATAACCGATTTTACAATAAGATTATGACAGAACAAATTTCCAATATACAGGTGAATGATGTTCCTGTTAGCCGTGACAACATCCAAGATTTGTTATCTGTTTTATTCGCTGCTAATGAAGGCGGTGGTGGTGGAACTGTTGACCTTTCCAATTACTATACCAAACCTGAAGTTGATGCCAAAATTGATACCAAAGTTGATAAAGTTGAAGGTAAACAACTTTCAACTGAAGATTATACCACAGAAGAAAAAACAAAATTGGCAGGATTGGAAAATTATGATGATACTATTGTAAAGGCTGATATTGCATCTAATACAGCAGCTATTGAAGCAGAAGTTGAACGTGCAAAGGCTGCTGAAAAAGTAAATGCTGATGCAATCAGTGCTTTAGATGCTGCATATAAAACTGCTGATGCCACTTTAGATACCAAGATTGATGCTGAAGTAACACGTGCCACTAATGCTGAAAGTGAATTGAATACCAAGATTGATACAAAAGTTGATAAGGTAGATGGCAAACAGTTAAGTACAGAAGATTACACGACTGCTGAAAAAGAAAAATTGGCTTCGCTATCAAATTATGATGATACCACTGTTAAGGGTGATATTGCTGCTAATACAGCAGCTATTGAAGCAGAAGTAACACGTGCAAAGGCTGCTGAATCAACACTAAATAAAAAGATTCCAACTGTTCAAATAAGTATGTTGGGTAATGATAAAAATTTCGTTTATTCTGAAGGAAAAACAGGTAGTACAAAAAATATAATATCTGCAATCGAAACAGGACGAACAGAATTTGATAATTTCATTTATCTTACATATTGGGGTAACAGTAATAGTAGTAAAACGATTTATCTTGACCGTGCGACTACTGAAAAGGCAGGTGTAATGACAGCAGATGATAAGAGAAATATAATTCATTATACAGGTGTATATGAAATAACTGCTGATGAAGAAGGTACTTTGCAAATGCGTAATGATGTAATGATGCAATATACTACTATAACAGGAAATACAACAATTCAATTGCCAAATATTAATTATTTGTATAGAGAATTTCATTTGATTTTTAAAGGTGTTACAGGTAGTACAATTACTTTTCCTTATGGTGTGGTTTGGAAAGAAGTACCAACTGAATTTGTTGAAGGTGCAACTTATGAATTTATATTTACTTTTTTAAATAATGGCAATAAATGGTATGCAGGTTATATAAGATATGAATAAGAAATTATTATTTAATGAAAGCACACCTGTTGCTGAAGTACCTTTGGCAAAGGATTCAATATTTAGAACCCTGATATTAATTTTCGGTTCAAATAATTCATATTATTTAGATGTTAGTAGTAAGGCGGCAAGTTTAAAACTTCAATACTTAACAGGTGAAAGTGCAGGTTATATAACCTTCACACCTAATATCAACGTCAATATAACTGTTAAGTTCTTGCATAAGGACGGAACAATAATATATGAAGTAAACAGTGGGTTTATCGGTGGTTCAACTGATAAAAAAATAACATTTGATGATGATGTTATTATCACAGAAGTAAGTAATTTGAGAAATATAAAATTGCTGAATAAATAATTTATCTATAATTAAAAAAGAAAATGATATACGTTAAACTAAATACAGAAGATAATACAATTGAATATGCAAAGAATGTATATACCACTGAAGAAGGTGAATTAATCCTTAACTTCAAAGCTAATCCTGAATTGATGAAACAGTACGGATTTAAGGAACTTATTGATTCACCTGTTGAATTTGAAACCGATTATCAAACCTATACAGTATCTTATGTGGAAGATGCCGACACCATAACCAAACAATATCATATTGTTTATCTTCCAATCGAAACTTTGAAAGAAGTGAAATTGAAGAAATTGGCTGATTATGACATTTCAGAAAATGTAAATGGTTTTATATTGAATGATAAAACGGCTTGGTTTGATAAGGAAAACCGTGCTGCATTATCCACTTCAATTGAATCAGCCTTATTACTTGGTGAAACAGAAATTACCTTTGTTGTTAATGATAAGGAATTTTCAATAGACATTCCTACCGCAAAACAAATGTTGGCAGCAGTACAAAGATATGCTGATAAATGTTATTTGGTGACAGAAGCACACAAACGAGCAATTAAAGGTTTATCAGAATCCGAAGCTGTTGTTAATTATGATGTTACAACAGGTTATCCGACTAAAGTAACATTCACATTATAAGTTGTTTTTATTGATGTTTGAACCCACACTGCAAATTCAGTGTGGGTTTTGTTGTTTATCGGGGTAATTTATCTTTTGATAAAATAAATCAGATGATTCAAATAAATTTCAAAGAAAATTATATCCTGTTCTCTTATCCTGACGGTAAATATTACGGTTATAAGACAGGAACAATCAGACACGAAATAGAAGGTTCTGCAATTTCATTCTTCTTACTTGATAATGAAGTGGGTGAACAGCCTGTTTTAAATTTTAATTATAAGAATTGTATGATTGAAGGTGTACAGGCAACCGAAGAAAATATTAATGACTTGCTTTCTGTAATTTATAATGGCATAACCACAGATGTAAAGGTTATTTCCTTCACACTTGACCCTGAAAAGGATGAATTGAAAATTGAACAAAATGATGATACATATTATACTGTTTCATTATCCAAATACAACTTTACAAATGATATATCCAATCTTCTTTCATTAATCAATACTGAAGTTGAACGTGCCAAAGCAGCAGAAAAAGTAAATGCTGATGCTATTGCTGCTGTTGATACGGCTTACAAAGCTACTGATGCTATATTACAAGACAATATTAATACCGAAGTAGAACGTGCCACTGCTGCTGAAAGCGAATTGAATACCAAGATTGAAACTGAAGTTAAAGCAGAAGCAGACAGAGCTAAAGCAGAAGAAGCGAGAATTGAAACCAAAGCAGTGGAATTGGTTGAAGCTGAAACAGAACGTGCCACTGAAGCCGAAAGTATTTTGGATTCCAAGATTACTTCAGAAGTAAAATCTGAATCAGACAGGGCACAGGCAGCAGAAGCAGCACTTGATACAAAGATTGAAAGTGAAATTACCCGTGCAAAGACTGAAGAAGAAAGAATTGAAACCAAAGCAGTAGATTTAATAACTGCTGAAGTAGAACGTGCTACTGCTGCTGAACAGGCAAATGCAGATGCAATCAGTGCTTTAGATGCTGCATATAAGGTTGCTGATGCCACTTTAGATACTAAGATTGATACTTTGATTGCTGCTGAAGAAACACGTGCTAAAAGCGAAGAAACACGTATTGAAACAAAGGCAGAAGATTTGGTAAATACTGAAACAGAGCGTGCTAAAGCTGCTGAAAAAGCAAATTCTGATGCTATTGCTGCTGAAGTGGAACGTGCCATTAATGCAGAAAAAGATTTAAGTGATAGAATTGATGCAAATGGTGATGAAGTTGCAGCCGAAACCGAAAGGGCACAGGCAGCAGAAGCGGAACTTAATGCAAAGATTGAAGCAGAGATTACACGTGCCACTGAAGCCGAATCTGTATTAAATACCAAAATTGATACTGAAGTTAAAGCAGAAACAGACAGAGCCAAAGCAGAAGAAGCAAGAATTGAAACAAAGGCAGAAGATTTGGTTGAAGCTGAAACGGAACGTGCCAAAGCAGCAGAAAAAGTAAACGCTGATACTATCACTGCTGAAGTATCGAGGGCGAAGGCTGCTGAACAAGTGAATGCCACTGCAATTATAACCGAAAAAGAACGTGCTGTTGCAGCCGAAAATGTTATAAGAAATTCTTTGAATGATGAAATTGGCAGAGCCAAAGAAGCAGAACAGGCAAACACCACTGCAATTGAAAGTGAAGTGACCCGTGCTAAAGGTGAAGAAACAAGGATTGAAACCAAGTTTGATGAATTTGTTTCAAATTTGGATTCCAAAATCACTGCCAACACAGCAGCAATTGAAGCAGAAGTTGAACGTGCAATCACTGCTGAAACTTTAATTGATAAGAAAATTGATGATGAAATAGCACGTGCCAAAGATGCTGAAAAAATCAATTCAGATTCAATCAGTAATGAAGTTACCCGTGCAAAGAACGCTGAAAAAGTAATTGCAGATGATTTGAATGCTGAAATAATCAGAGCCAAAGCAGCAGAAAAAGCCAATAATGATACCATTAACGCTGAAGCCGAAAGAGCAGAAGCGGCAGAAGTAAGTTTGAATGGCAAGATTGATATTGAAATTGCACGTGCATCAAAGGCAGAAGAAGATTTTGCTGTTTTGTTGGCAGGTACTTCAGGCAGTACTTCATATTCAAATATCAAAACCGAATTGGATAAATTAGGTGATGATTATAATTCAATCAGAAGTATTGCTGTAACCTTAAAGAATTTCCTTAATTCAGGTGGTGTTAGTGATGCAATTGATTCTTTCAAAGAACTTCAGGACTTCTTAGAAGGTATTACTGATAGTCAAACTTTGGCAAGTCTATTGCTTGAATTGAAGAATGAAATATTAGGTGGTGCAGGTGATGATATAAACACTTTGAAAAAAGTTTATGATGCCTTATCAGGTAATACAGGTGGTGATGTGGATTTATCCAACTACTATACTAAATCTGAAGTTGATGCCAAAGACAATACTAAGGTTGATAAGGTGAATGGTAAACAGTTAAGTACAGAAGATTATACGACTGCTGAAAAAAGTAAACTTGCTTCACTTTCCAACTATAATGATTCTGAACTAAGAAGCCTAATTAATAACACATATACAAAATCAGAAGTTGATGCCAAAATTGATGAAGCCGTTACAGGTGGTGAAGTTGACCTTTCTAATTATTATACTAAATCTGAAACGGATTCTAAAGTATCAGGCAAAGTGGATAAAGTAACAGGTAAAGGACTTTCAACTAATGACTTTACAACTGCTTTAAAAACCAAATTGGAAGGATTAACCAATTATGATGATTCTGATATTAGAAATATAATCACCAATATTCAGAATATGGTTGATTATACTTTAGTTGAACAAACCGTATCAGGTACAGGTATATTGGCTTTGAGTAATGATAGAGTACAACATACGATAATAAACCGTAATACAACAATATCATTACCGACTGTTACCAAATACACAGTAATTGATTTTTCATTTACTGTAAATTCAAACTATACTGTTACATTTCCATCTTCTTTAGTATGGAAAGCTGCACCAAGTGAATTTACTGATGGCGTTGAAATGGAATTTCTATTTACTTACAATAATAATAAATGGTATGGTGCTTATATAGCTTATGGAAATAATTAAAAAGAAATTTATATCAAACAAATCAGAACCTTTGCCAATCGGTGAAGGTCTGATTTTCAACATACTTGCTAAAGCAGGTGAATTTACTTCCACACTTCCAATCTATATAAGAAGTGGTGAAACCATTACCGTTAATTGGGGTGAAGGAACTGTAATGAAATACAGTAGTGGTGTTGTCAGCAAGTCATTTAACTACTTACCAAATACTGAATTATTGGTTCAAATAGACAGTGATAAAGAAGATATATGTGTAACCAATCAATCTTCTGCTAATTCTTATATTAAGGAAGTGGTAAGTTGGGGTAATAAGCCTTTGGTAAACAATCTTAGCTTTTTAGGTGGTATGTTTGTTAATGAGCCATATCTTACTAATGTTGCAGAAGATACTAATAATGTGTGTTCTACATTAACAGATGTGAGAAATATGTTTAGTGGTTGTTATGAATTGGTATCTGTTCCCAAATTAGATACATCCAACAGCAAATTTATGTCTAATATGTTCAGACAGAATTCTAAATTAGAAGCTGTATATGGATTGGATTTAAGTTCAGTGACCGATATAAATAGTACAACAAGGTTGTTTGCAAGTCCTGCAACCTTTAATTCGTTGAAAAAAGTTTATATAACCAATTTGGGCAAAAGTACTGCTGATTATTTCAATTTTGAGAACTGTACAGCTTGGGATGCTGAAAGTATGTTGTGGACTGCCAATCATTCGGAAACATTAACAACAGGAACAAAATATATAAGGTTATACACAACTGTTGGTTATGATGAACCTGTTGCTGTATGGCGAGAAAAAGGATATAATGTTATTGGAATATTAGACTAATAATAAGAAGGTGTCTGAAAAGGATGCCTTCTTTTTTTTGTTATGCCGCTCTTCTATTA
>OATW01000211.1_pt1 | contig 22288 bp, 8 predicted proteins | sample 1476091 | NCBI WGS metagenome assembly OATW01 (sample SAMEA2579991, study PRJEB22360) | human gut metagenome | biome: human gut; feature: human-associated habitat; material: faeces | place: Denmark | collected 2008/2010 | reverse complement strand
CCATGCGATTTACGCTCCAGCGGCGTGAACAGTCAGCGCAGGCAGCCAGTGCGGCCAGTCGGCACGTATAGCCGACAATCGCAACTATTGATGCTGCTGGTCACTTTGCTGCTCGGCAGGCTGTTGCTGCGATTGCTGCTGCTGGCCTTGGTCGGTCTGCTGCTGGCCTTGGTTGGTCTGCTGCTGGCTTTGCTGCTGACTGTTCTGCTGGCGCTGGTATTGGTACTGGTTGTATGTTCTGGTGGCGCCCTTCGAAACCGTGTACTTGTCGGCACCCTTTCCGTAATCGTTGTCGATCGGCGCGTTGATGGCGGCAAGATACGTGTTCATGAACTGCTTCCACGCCGGCGTTGCGATGTACATGCCGTACCAGGACGGGCGGTACACGCCGTTGATGGTCTTGTTGTCGAAGGTGTTGTTGATCGGGTCCTGCGCGTCGGCGACCGCGACGAACGCCGCGACCTGGTTCGGTACGAAACCTGCGGTGGTCATCACCGTGTTCTCGTTGGTACCGGTCTTGGCGAAGGTCTTGCGATTGTTGTCGAGCTGCGTGGTCGACGCTTCGCCGCCAGGCTGCACGACACCTTGGTTCAGCGCGTAGGACACGGTCTGCGCGATGTCCGGGTCGATGGCCTGATGGCAGTTCGCGGACGGCACTTTCACCTTGCTGCCACTGCGGTCGGTCACCTTGGTGATGGCGATCGGAGTGCATTCCACGCCGTTGGCGCCCATGGTGGCGTACACGTTGGCCATGGTCAACGGCGACGCCTGCACCGTACCGATGGTCATTGGCGGCTGGAACGAGTTAGCGGAGTAGACGTCGGACGCGTTGGAGATGGCGTTGTGGTAGCCCATCTCCTTGGCCGCGTCGGCGATCGCGCACAGGCCGATGTTCGACGCCATCGAGGCCTGCGTGGTGTTGTGCGACTTGATCAGACCCTGCAGCGGGCTTTCCGGAGAAGTGGTGCCGCCGCCGGAATTCTGCACCCTCCACGTGCCGACGAAACCGTAACCGTTGCAGCTGAACTTCGACGTGTCGTAGACGGTGGATGTGACGAGCGACTCGTTGATGGAGTGGCCTTTCTGCATCCACGCCACCATGTTGATGGGCTTCCAGGTGGAGCCGACGTTGAAGCCCATACCGCCGCCGTCCTCCTGGTCGACCATGTAGTTCATGGAGGTCTTGGTCTCGTCCGTTCGGGCGTCATCCGTGGCATCGTAGGTTCGGTTGATGCCGAACGACAGGATTTCGCCGGTGCCCGGCTTCACGGCCGCTATCATCACTTCGAATCCGGACGGGTCGGTGGCCGGCACGGTGCTGTTCGCCGCCTGCATGGCCGCGTTGTTGGCGTTGCGGTCGAGCGTGGTGACGATCTTCAGACCGCCTTCCTTCAGCAGCTTCTCACGTGCCTCATCGTCCTTGCCGAACGCCTTGTTCTTCAGGATCTGGTTGACCACGTATGAGCAGAAGAAGCCGGTGTTTTCAATGGCCGACTGGCATCCGGAACTCACGTCCTGCAGGTTCAGCGTGTCCTTCAACGGCGTGTTGATGGCGTCTTTGAATTCCTTTTCGGAGGTGATGTAGCCCTGGTCGTGCATCAGCTGCAGCACGATGTTGCGCTGGTGTTCGGCTTCCTTCTGGTTGGCTTCCACGGAAGGATCGAAGTTCTGCGGATTCTTGGTGATTGCCGCGATGGTCGCCGCCTGGGTCACGTTCAGTTCCGAAGCGGAGACGTTGAAGTAGCGTTTGGCGGCCATTTCCACGCCGCACAGGTTGTTGCGGCCGAACTGCGCGATGTTGAGGTAGCCCTGCAGGATCTCGGCTTTGGAGTATTTCTTTTCGATCTGCACCGAGATCAGCATTTCACGTAGCTTACGTGCCACGGTGTCTTCCGTCGCATGGTATTCGGCGATCGGATCGTCGTCTTCACGGGCTTGGGTGGACAGCACGTTCTTGACGTACTGCTGCGTCAGCGTGGAACCGCCCTGCTGGTCGCCGCCTCTGACGTAGGTTTGGAAGAACGCTCGGAACACGCCCTGCACGTCCACGCCGGTATGTTCGAAGAAGCGCTTGTCTTCACGGGCCACGACAGCCTGCTGCATGGCTTTGGAGATTTTCTTCAGCGGCACGACCTCGCGGTTCTGCGTATAGAATTCCGCGAAAGCGGTCTTGCCGTCGTTGAAATACATCGTCGAGCGTTGCGGGAGCGAGGTCACATCGAAATCGATGCCTTCGACCGCAAGGGACGGAATGACGGCTTTGGCCGCGTTATTGGCGGCGAACACAGCGGGCATAAAGAAAATACTCGTCACAACGCCGCCGCCCACGCATAACGTGATGTATGCGATTACCAATGCGAGCACACGTTGAACGGTAAGGGTCTTCTTCTTGGGCATGACGCCCATTCTAAAGTGGCGGGTCTACTAAACACATGCCCGTCAACGCATGTGCCGGAAGCCGTCACGGGTTTCTCACAAAACAGACAATTTCTTAGGAAAAGTTGGAAATCAGCCGAAAACCAGCCGAATGTCATCGTCTTGATCGGCGAATCAGCATGCCCGGCTGGTAGATGATGATGGACCGGCCTTCCCTGGCGATCCATCCGCGGTTGGCGAAATCCATCAACGCCTTGTTCACCGTTTCGCGTGAGGATCCGACGAGCTGCGCCATCTCCTCCTGTGTCAGATCGTGCGGCACCTTCAGGCCGGCTTCGACCGGTTCGCCGAATCGTGATGCCAGATTGAGCAGTGTTTTGGCGAGTCGTCCGGGAACGTCCATGAACACCAGATCGCAGATGCGTTCGTTGTTGCTGCGCATGCGGTGCGCCAATACCTGCAGCATGTCCACGGCCACGCGCGGATGTTCGTCGAGCCAGTCGAACAGCGCGTCATGTTCCAGCCAGACCACACGCGTGCCGTTGGTCATCGCCACCGCCGAAGCGGTACGCGGTCCGCCATGCGGATCGAACACCGGAATCTCGCCCAGCACTTCGCCGTACGCGTGGATGCTCAGCAGCTGCACGCGCTTGTCGGAGGATTGTCTGGTCAGTTTGACGCGGCCTTCCTCCAGCAGATACATGCGATGGTCGGTGTCTCCCTCGCGGAAGATGAAATCGCCCTTGTCGTATTCGGCATGCTGCAGATACGGCAGCAGTTCCCGGGCTTCTTCGGACGAAACCTGCTTGAACAGCGCGGTGTGCAGCAACGTCTCACGCTCATCGTCGAAACCACCAAAACCATTGATTCCGTTGGTTCCATTCGGGGTGACCATCGACGTGCCTCCGTTCCGACGTGCTTCTGCGTTTTCCGTTGTCGACATCCATGCCAACGCTCGTTAAGTCGGGCACCATCGACCATTCGGGCTACATTGTAACTCGAACGGCGGCGTCGACCAGTCGCGCCACTACCTCGTCTCGGCCCATGCCGGTTTGAGAGCGCATGGGATCGACATGTTTTGCCGCTGATTTCACCGCTTTGTCGGACATTTTCTCTCGTGAGATGTTCAACACGCGGGTCATCTTTTCCGCGTCGATGTCGTAGGCGAGCGTGACGTGGTGCAGAATCGCGCCGGGTCCGCCGTGGGTGGGCGCGAACCGGCGTTGCGCGGCGCCGCCGAGTTTGCCGTATTGTGTGGCGATGTCGTTGAGTCCGGCGAATCGTACGTTGAGGCCGAGGGCGCGTAACGCTTCGACGAGCCAGTAGTCGCAGAGTTCGTAGGATTCCTCGACGCTCATGCCGTGGGCGAAGTCGAGTGGCGCGTACAGCGAGTAGGTGATGGTGTTGCCTGGTTCGATGAACATCGCTCCCCCGCCGGTGCAGCGGCGGACTATGTGGAATCCTTCGTCTTGCGCGGTGTGCACGTTGACTTCGTCTTCGAGCGACTGGAATCTGCCGATGACCACGGCCGGCTCGGCCCATTCCCAGAAACGCAGGGTGGGTTCGCGGGTTCCGGCCGCCACCTCGCGCCCTCGGCAACCGGGGGGGGGGTTCGGGGGTCCCGCCAGCCACTTCGCGCGCCCATTCGACGTCGAGGTCCATTTGTTCCTGCGGTTTGCGGGGGTCGTCGTGCACGATGTTCGGTTTGAGTGCGTGCCAGCGTCGCGCGTATTCCGCCCAATTGCCGGTTTCGGCGATTTCGCCGGTTCCAACGGTTCCAGCGTTTTCGTCGATTTCCGCGGTTCCAGCGTTTTCAATGTTTTTTGCGATTTCCGCGGTTTCTGCGGTTTCCATTGGGCTGGTATGCCGCCGAATGCGCAGGTCGTCGCGTGGTTCCACTTTCGTAACATCATTACCGCCGATACCGGCAATGCCATCGGCGCCATCGATGCCGTCAATCGCACGTTGAAAGGCGATGGCGATGCCACGCGCGCCCATGCCGACGATGCGCACGTCCGGATGGTGCAGCATCGTCCGTTCGACGGCGGCGGTCACGTCACGTTCGGAAACCATCGAACCGCTGAGGCAACGGGCCGCGCACTGTTCCAGCGCACATTCCATGGAATGCAAGAGATTCCGCGTTCCGGCATCGTCCCCGTCGAGGAAGAAATCGCCGTCGATATGGCATTCGATAACAGTCGATGATGCAGCCGGCCCAGCGTATGGAACCGTTTTCACGGCATTCGTATGAGCCGAATCAATATAGTCCGAATCGGCGTAATCCGAATCGGTACAATCCGGATCGGCATGAGAAAGCCGGACAGTCACTCCAACGAGTTTGCCGCCCGGCTGTTTGTAAAGTCCTCGAGTCATCAATCCTGCAGTTCGACGCCTTGAGCGTCACGGTGCCATTGCGAGCCGTAGTGGGAGCACAGAATCAGGATGCCTTCCACCAGTCCCCAGATGCCTGCGACGGCTGGGCCGATGATGAGAATCCAGCCGATGACGGTCAGCAGCAGCTGTGCCACGGCCTTGCCGGTGTTGCCCAAGTAGAAGTTGTGCACGCCGAAGCAGCCCAGGAAGATGCCAAGCAGACCGGCTGCCAGTTTCGACTTCTGGGCGTATCCGGCCGGTGCGACGGGCTGGCCGTATGCCGGCTGCTGCGCGTAGGCAGGCTGGGTGTAGGCGGATTGGTTGTAAGACGGGGCCGCGTAGCCCTGCTGTCCGTAGTTCGCTTGGTTGTAATCCGGCTGGGCGTAAGCGTTGTTGGGGTCATACGCCGGGGCTGCCGGCTGACCGTACGACGGCTGCGCAGATTGGGCAGGCTGGGACGGCTGGCCATACTGACCGTACTGGTTGTACGATGCGGCGTTCGGATCATATACCGGAGCAGCGGGCGTGGCCGGCTGAGCCGGCTGGGGATAGACGGGGGGCGGACCGTATGCCGGGGCCGGAGTCGCCGGCTGACCGTATGACGGCTGAGCGGTTTGGGCCGACTGTGCGGTCTGGCCATGCTGGCTGTATGCGGAAGCGTTCGGATCGTACGCCGGAACGGCAGGCTCGGCCGGCTGAGCGGGCTGAGTGTATGCGGCGGAGTTCTGATCGTATGCGGGGGTTTCCGGCTGCGACTCCGGATGGTTCATCTGCGCATCGTTCTGTTGTGGAATGTACGGTTGGTTGTAGTCGGCCTGGGCTGCGTTATCCGACGTTGGATTGTTGACTTGACCGGCACCATTGAAATCGGCGTTGTTATCACTCATGTCTCAACAATATCCCAAAGTTTGCCCATTTCCACCCGATTCCACCTTAGGTGGCCCCTGAAAAATCCCCGAATATGCGAAGACGCCCGCCGATTCGGGAAAAACCCTTTTCGGTGGGCGTCTCAAAGGATGGGACGGAAGTCGGAATCAGCCGATTTCTCGGCTTTTCGAACCGTCACATGCCGTCACATATCTTTATATGTCGTCTCACATGCGCGCCAGAATGTCGCGACCGACCTCGTCGGTGGAACGCGTGGTGGAGCCGAGCTCCTCGATGTCGGCTTCCACGGCGGTATGGATCTTCTTGGCGGCATCGTCGAAACCGAGATGCTCGAGTAGCATGGCGGCGGACAGGATGGCCGCGGTCGGGTTGGCCTTGTTCTGGCCGGCGATGTCCGGAGCGGAACCGTGGATCGGCTCGAACATGGACGGATACTCGTTGGACGCGTTGATGCATCCCGAAGCGGAGTAGCCGACGCCACCGACCACGGCACCGGCCTCGTCGGTGATGATGTCGCCGAAGAGGTTGTCGGTCAGGATCACGTCGAAGCGGGACGGGTTGGACACCAGGAAGATGGTGGTCGCGTCGATGTGCAGGTAGTCGTGGGAGACCTTCGGGTATTCCTCGGCCACCTTGTCGACGATGCGCTGCCACATGTCGCCGGCGTTGACCAGCACGTTCTTCTTGTGCACAAGGGTCACATGCTTCCTGCGCTTCATGGCCAGTTGGAAGGCGTAACGCACCACGCGCTCCACACCGTAGGCGGTGTTGATGGAGACTTCGGTGGCCACCTCGTTCGGGGTGCCACGGCGCACCGCGCCGCCGGCACCGCAGTACAGGCCTTCGGTGCCTTCACGCACGACCACGAAGTCGATGTCACCCGGGTTGGCAAGCGGCGAGGTAACGCCCTTGTACAGCTTGGACGGACGCAGGTTCACGTACTGGTCCAGGTCGAAGCGGAGCTTGAGCAGCAGGCCGCGTTCCAGAATGCCCGCCTTGATGCGCGGATCGCCGACGGCACCCAGCAGGATGGCGTCGGTCTTCTTGATGCGCTCCTCTTCCTCTTCCGGAAGAATCGCGCCGTCGCGCAGGTAACGCTCGGCACCAAGATCGAAATTCTCGTAATCGAATTCGGCGACGCCCTCGGCCGCCTTCTCCAGAGCCTTCTGGGCCCACGGAGTCACTTCCTTGCCAATGCCATCGCCTGGAATGACGGCGATGGTGTACTTCTTTGCAGAATCACTCATAGCACGCGACTCTAGTCAACGGACCAGCACGTGGACACGTAACGCTCAACTAGTGGACACTCCTTGCCGCGTTCATGTGCGAATACGGTTTCACCCGGCTTCAAACGCCACGAACAACGAACGATCCAATGATCCGGACGCAACAATCCATACACCGTACATGAAAAAAGGGGGCCGACCTGAAGGCCGACCCCACCCTTGGATTCCAACACTCAGCGAACGCTCTTGGGTTTCACATAATCCTCGGCGACGGAACCGAAATTCGTGCCCGAGAATTTGCCCGATTGTCTCACTATGGCATCGAACGCTGCCAACCCGTTCAATCCCGTGTAGGAATCGGAATACGCGCCGGAATAGCTCGCCGAAGATCCCGTCGAACCGGACGATTCCGGCTTCACTACCCTGTTCTCCCGCGACCACAACGCATACAGCGTGCCGTCGCGATCGATGGGCATCAACGATTTCCCGGACGAATCAAAGGAGACCACGCTGACTGCGAGCGCGTCGTCTTTCACCGTGCTCCACCCTTCGAAGGTGTAGCCGTCAAGCTGAGGCTCGTTGGCGATGTCCGCCGTGGGCGAGACCAGCGAATCACCGTCGTAGACTTTCCGCTCGGCGTACAGGGTCTTCGCATCCTTGCCGGCGGGCGCATGCCCTCCGTTCAGATCGAAGGTTATGGTCCACTGGTGCGCGGTGCGCACCCACTGCGCGGTCAGGGTGATGTCGCCGGTCACCTTCGAGCCGAAATCGTAGCTTTTGCCGTCATACTGCCAGCCGGTGAACCGGCAGTCGTCGCGTGTCGGCGACGGATCAGGCGCAACGGCCACTCCTCCATCGTCCACGGTCTGGCTGTTCACGGCACTGCCGCCGGCCGTGTCGAAGGTGACCGTCCATGTCTTGACCCACTTGGCATACAAGGTCATGTCGGCGGTTACGGCGGTGCCAGCATCATAGTCCGTCTTCCGCTGTTCGTCGCTGGTCAATCCTGCGAAACGATATCCACCGCGGGAAGGAGCGGAATCGGGGATCGTAAGCTTCTCCCCTTCCTTGACGAACAACGTCATATCCTGCGGCAGGTCCGACGAATAATCGTCGCCGTCATTCAAATGAATGGTGACGGTATGGTACGTCGCGCCCGCATCATCCCACTTGGCATACAGCGTGATACCGCCGGTGACGGGCATGCCGAAACCGTACGGCGTGGTGCCGGCCGCATCCGTGGTCCAGCCGACGAACGTGTATCCGTCACGGGTCGGTGTGGCAGGTTGCGTCGCGTAACCACCGTACGCAACCTGTTGCGCATCGACCGCGCTGCCGCCTTGCGAGTCGAAGGTCACGGCGTACATGTTCGGCGTCCACTTCGCATACAAGGTCACATCATCGTTCACCGCAGCCGTGAAATCGTATTCGCTACCCGAAGTGTCGGCGCTAGTATACCATCCCGCGAACGCGTATCCCACGCGCTCAGGATTTTCCGGTCGTACGGCCGATTTCCCTGTTTGCACCTGTTGTGCGGCGATCTCGCTGCCGCCTTGGACGTCGAAGGTCACGGTTTTCGCTTCCGTCCACTGCGCATACAACGTTATCGGCGCGCTCACCGTGGTGGCGAAATCATACTCATGTTCACCGGCCACGTCCGTGGTCCACTTCGAGAACACGTAGCCGTCGCGAGTAGGCGTTTCGGGAACGCTCGCAGTGCCTCCGATGGCGACCGCCTGTGCGGGAACGCTGCTGCCGCCTTGGGTGTCGAAGGTTATTCCGGCCACGTTCACCGGATGCGTGTACACGGTCGGATCCCCGCTGACGATCCAGAATTCCGCGACGCCGTTTTCCACGTTTCCCGCGGTCATGCTGATCACGGATTCCGGAATCTCGCGATCGTTGTCGTCGCAGTCCTTGCCGGTCCATGATGAGCCACCGTTGCGAATGATGAACCATGGGTTGCGCACGCCTTTGGCTGTCTGGCTCAGCGTGTATTCCGCGACCTCGCCGAATTCGTCATGGGAGGTGAATTCCTGGGATTCGCCGCTGGTGCTTTCCGCATACCAAGACCACAGATCCCAGCCTTTCCACGCGTCGGATTCCATGCTGTATTCCTGATAATTGCCGTCGGGACGGTAATAATGCAGTTTGATGGTCAGGTTTTTCGGATTTTTGATGTCATTCGGCTGCGGTGTCGCCGAGGGAGACGCTTTTTCCGAGGATCGGTCGGAAGCGGTATCGGGTTGCGCGCCGTCCACCCACGCTTCGATGGCACCGCTCACATGCGCGTCACCGAATTTGGCGAGTTTCCACACGCTCGCCTCATATTGTTCGACGGTTCCCGCGGACGCTCCAGTCGCATCGGCACCATCCACGATTCTGAAATGCACTGTTGCCAGATCGCCGTCCAGTTCGCCGCTGGCTTTCCTGCCGTATTGCGTTGGCGTGCTTTCGAATGGAATATACGTGGCGCTTTCCATGTCGTCGCCGTTCCACACCTTCACGCCGGATGCGTTCTCACCGACGCCGGAGACGGAACGGAAGTTGACGGTCACTTTGGTTTTCGCCGCATGGTTGCGCGTGTAGGGCACGCCCGTCTGCTGCCGGTGCCCGCTGACGTTGATCATAGTGGCGCCGACCTGTGCCGTATATTCCGTTCCCCGCTTGCCCCCGTTCCAGTCCGTGGAGTCAGATTCCCCGGATTGTGTGGATGCGAAATGGTATTTCACCGCGCTTAGGTTGGCCCCTTCCGGCAGATCGGCCTTATACCAGCCTGCCGCATTCGTGGAATCGGCTACATCGACCGCGCTCATCGCAATGCTACCGCTGCCGTTGTCGGACGTGTAACGCACATACACCTGCCCGTCCCACGATTCGTCGGGCTTGTAGTAGATGGTGAGGGTTTTGTCACCTATCAGCGAACTGTTCGGCGAATCCTTGTATTGCGGAGCGTAGGTGCCGCTAGGTTCCGTGGTTTCCGTCCACGCGCCCTTGACCGCACCGGCATAGATGGCAATGGCGCTTCGTTTGCCGATGGTCGCTTTGGCGTGACCGCCGCTGACGGTCACGGTTTGCGAGCAGGTGCGGGAAGCGTACACGTTGCAGTATTCCCCGTCCGGCAACGATGTCGTATAGTCGACGTCATGCTCCTGCAGGGTGTTGTTCAATGCGAGCAGACCCTTGCTTTTCCCGTTGGCGTCAACCCTTTCGAAGGCGATGTCGTTGGATCCGGATTCCTGCCAGTTGCTTACGCTGGTGCCGTTCACGGCATTATGGAATTTGATCATGCCTCGGATTGACGTCCACCGCTGTTGGCAGTTCCAATCGCCATACTCCATCTGCGTTGGGTCCTTTTGCGTGGAGCACACGTCGTCCATGCTGATTTTCGGCACGGTGGTGTCAGTCGAATCCTTGACGCCGTCATCATATTGGGTGCTTTCATTGAATGCGTAGTCTGAAAGGATCTTCGGATGCCCGTAGTCGTACCCGAGCATGAACGCGTTGGCGAGCTCGTATCGGGCGCCGGAAACGGGTTTGAGCGTTTCCGAACCGCGTGCGGTATCCCAGTTGGACACGAATACGGTGGCATTATCGGCGTCGTCGAGCAGATCGCTGGTGATGTTCTTCAAATTGGTGATGGATCCGTTGAAATCCTTCAACAATGAGTACGCGTACGAGAATTCGGTGACCTGTCCGTTCTTTTCGTATCGTTCCGGCGCGAATTTTTCGGATTCTCCATTATGGTAGATGACTTCCTGCGACCATGGGAAGCTTTGTTCGTCCGTAATGCCCGCTTTGGTCATGAACTTGCGTTTGATGGATGCGATGTCGTTGGGATCCATATGTTTTGCGGAGTCGATGCGGAATCCGCGTACGCCGTCTTCCCATAGGTGCGCCAAGTATTCGGCTTGGATGTTTTGCACGCGGTCGCTGCCGGTGTTGATGTCCCACATGGTCGACAGTCGGCAGTTCCACACTTCGTCGGCGTTGGTGTAGTCGGAGATGTTGTCTGACACGTTCGACTTGCAGGTGTGGAAGTCGCCGCTGGGAAGGCCGTATTGGTGGTTGTTGCCGCTTTCCTCATACTGGTAGATGCCGATTCCCGGGTATCGTCCGTATGATCCGTTGTATTCGGTTCCGGCCACGCCATACTGGTCGTCAACCCATGACACGTCATGTCCGGTGGTGTGGTTGAGCACCATGTCGGCCACGATTTGCACGCCAGCCGCGTCGCATTGGCTGATCATGGTTTTGAACTCGTCTTCCGTACCGAAACGCGAGTCGAGTTTGTAGCTGACCGGCTGGTAGACGGTCCACCATTGCGTGCCTTGGATGGATTCCTGCGGCGGGGAGACCTGCACGTATTTCACGCCTTCCGGACCATAGGTTTTCGTGCATTCGTCGCCAATCGTCTTCCATGATTGCTGGAATGCGATCATGGTCACGTCAGTGGCTGCCGGATTGGTCGGATCGTCATTGCCAAAAGCCACCGATTGCGCGCTGAGCCCCGCGAGGGAAAGCGCCAGGCCAAGTGCCGCGGCCGCGATGCGGCGCACCGAACGCATGCCGGTATGTCGTGCAGCCGCGTGACGGGCCATGCGGTAATCCATCCGATTCCCCTGTTTCGCTCCGTGACGCCTCATCGCGCGTCTCCTTCCTTGTTGGTCTTGTTACGTTTGGCGATGCCGTAGCCCATGCCGATCATGCCGAGCGCCACTACCGCGAGAAGTGTGCCGTAGCACCATCGTTGCCCGCCCGTGGAGGGAAGCACGATGGAGATGGTGTTGGTGATGGTGGAGATTCCGGTTTTTCGGTCATCGCTGATGACCGGCTGGCAGTAGCCGTCCACTCCGCTGATCGCTTCGCCCTTTTCGTTGGTTTCCTTCACCGTGTACACCTTGTTTTCATCTAGGTCGGTGAACGTGTATTGCCAGTTGTTGCCGTCGCTCAACGCCACCGTCTTGCCGGTGGATTGGCCGTTCGCATACAACGTCGCATATACCGCTTTCGGACGTTTGCTGCTGTCGCCGTAGTCCTTCCACACTTTATGCACGCTGTGGCTGGTATGCCCCGGCGTGTAGGTGTTGGTCAGCGTGTACGCCCAGGATTCCGCATTCTGACCGCTTTCGCTTGTTTCATCCGCCTTGTCGGATTCGCCCGACTCGTTGGCCTTGCCCTCGGCGCCGTCAGCCGCAGCGACTTTGCCTCCGGTGAGCGTCGGCGTGTAGTTCTTCACGGCCTCTTCGGTCACCGAATACTGAATTTCCTTGCCCTTGTAGTATTTGGGCAGGTTCGTGAAGGTGTAGGTCCACGTGTTCGCGCTCACCTCTTGCGAAGTGGTCGCTTCGCTTGTTCCGTCAGCCCCGTTGACGTTGGCCGTGGTGGCCTGCGTCGCTTTGGCGTTCTCCGAGGTCAGCACCATGCAGCTCACACCCCATGGATTCGTGCCATCCGTCGCGCTGGTGTTCTTGCACTCGCTGTTGTGTTGCGGTGAGGGCCATCCGGGCAGCGTCTGGTTCTTCGCATCGGTCCACACGCTGGAAAGCACCCAGATCGTGGCCTTGTCGCCCGGCCGTTTCACATTGCTGGGCGCATCAGTGTCATCCCACGTCTTGTCCACGCTCAATGTCGTGGTTTCGGGCGTATGCGTGTTGGTCACATCGAACGCGCAGGATTTGACCGTGCTCGTCACCGCACAGCGTGTTTCCGTACCGCCGGCGAGCGTCACGTCGCTTGCCGTATAGCCATCTACGGATTCCTCGGTTACCGTATACGTGTACGGATTGTTGTACAGGTTCTGCTTGGGAAGACCTTCGAACGTCCACGATTGCGTGTTGCTGCCGTTGGTTCGCACGGTTTGCACCACCAATTGTTCGGTCACGTCTTCCGTTTCGTCGGTACTGCCGCTCTTCGGCTGTTTGCTGGTTCCCCAAATATGGAAGGTCAGCGTCTTCGGCCGTTTGCCATCGTTGTCATCCTGATCGTTCCACGTTTTGTTCACCGTGATGCTTGCCGTTTCCGGCTCCCGAATGTTCAATACCGTGAATTCGGCGCCGTCGATGTACGGACGTTTGATCACGGAAACGCGGTATTCCTTACCTGTGAGCTCTTGGGTCAGTTCCTCGTCAACCGTGTAGTTGTACCTGTTGCCGTCCGCATCATATCGGGGCAGATCGGTCCACGTGTACGTCCAGTCGCTGGTGTTCTTGTTGTCCAACGTCCGCGTGTACTTCGCATCTTGCAGCTGCTTGGAGTTGCGCAGCAGGTGGAATGTCACCGATGTCGGACGCTCCGAATAGTTATGGTCGGACCAGATTTTGCGCACGCGCACCATGGTCGTATCCACGCGATCCTCGACGCGGATGGTGTTGCCATCCACCAGCTTGCCGTCCACGTATGCTTCGCCGCGGGAAATGGTGAAGTTGACCGCGTTCGCCTTTTCATACCCGACCGGCGCCTTGGTTTCGGTGAGCTTGTAGACGCCGTCCTGCAGCTGGAATTGTTTCGGCAGTCCGCCGCCGCTGGTCCAGGTGATCTCGTCGATCGTCTTGCCTTCGAAAGTTTTGCCGGTTATGGAGAATTCCGCTCCAGCCAGCTCGGCACCGCCGCCGACCTTGGTTTTGGAGAACAGGATGCCGCTTTTGCCCGGCTTGTCTTTCATGACGACGGTATTGGAATCCTGCTTCTTACCGTCGATGGTCACGCTGCCGTCGAGCCCGACGCTGAATACGATGTCATCCGCGGTTTCATAGCCGTCCGGCGCCACCTTTTCACGCAGGGTGTAGGTGCCGGGTAGCAGGGTGAGTTCGCCGGGTTCGCCGCCTTTGCTGGTCCAGGTGATCTCGTCGATCGCCTTGCCATCCAAGGTGGTGCCGGTGATGCTCATCTGCGCGCCGTCGATATTGGTGATGCCACTGGTGAGACTGTTTTTATTGACGGTCACCTGATGCGTCCGGTACTGGTCGGTCATCACGATGGTATTGTCCTGCACGTCGGCATATGTGCCATCGGTTTGCTTGATCTGCACGCTGAGCTTGCCGGTGACGGCGTCGCTCACGACTTTGAATTCGACCGGATCCGCTACCAGATAACCATCCGGCGCCTTGGTTTCGGTCAAGGTGTAGGTGCCGGGCTTGAGCTTGATGCTCTTCGACTTATCCCGCTCACTTACCCAGGTCTGCGTTTTGAATTCGGTGCCATCATTCAGCGTACCGGTGAGGCGCATGGTGGCACCTGCGATCTCCGTACCCTTGAGGTCCTGCTTGGAGAACCACACCTCCTCGTTTTCGGGGTGGTGCGTGTTGGTGATGGCGAAACCTTGGGTTTGCGAGCCGGTGATGTGCGTGGTGTAGCCGCTCACCGTATCTTCGCGTATGGTATACACGATCTTCTTGCCATCCTCGTAGACGGGCAGATTGGTGAACGCGCTGTCGTTCCGCCAGTTTCCAACCGCATCGAGTGTCACGCTTTGATCGGTTTCCTCTCCGTTTTTCAACAGATGCACGGTTACGCTGTCAGGGCGCTTCTGGTCCTGGTTGTCGGCGTCGTCCCATGCTTTTTCAACGCCGATCGACGTGGTTTCGGGCGTGTGCGTGTTGGTGCATTGTTCGGTGGCAGCCGAACCGTCGGTGTTGTATTGCACGTCAGCGCATTGCGAGTCGTACCCGCCCAGCGTCGTGGTTTCGACGGCCATGTAGGCCGCGGTTTTGCCGTCGACTTTCACCGGCAGTCCCGTCCATTGCACGTTATCGTTCTTGTCGGGATTGAGTATGCGGCTTTGCCCGTCGACTTTCGTATAATCGGCATCGCCGTCGGTCTTGCGGTACAAATCGAAGGTGACGGATGCACGTTTGCCGTCCTGGTTGTTATTGTCGTTCCATGTTTTCGTAACAGTCAACGACGTGGTTTTCGGTGCGTCCTCCGCCTGCACGTGACCGATGCCGTCGCTACCGGTCACATTTTTGCCGTCGACGGTGATGGTGCCGTCTTCGCCGACCAGAATGATGATCGGATCCATGACTTGGTATCCGTCCGGTGCGTTGGCTTCGGTCAGCTTGTACCGTCCGGGCAGGAGTTCGAGCGTTTTCGTCTCGCTGCCGGAGGTGGTCCATGTCCAATCGGATTCCACCTGCGACGATCCGACACGAGTCAGCTGCATGGTGGCACCGTCGACGGGTACACCGGCATTCGCCGCATCCACCTTTGTGAATTGCACCTTGAACTTCGTTTTGTGGTCGTTGCTGCAGTTCCAACGGTAGTTGCCCAATGTGGTCGTCTTGCCGTCGCTGTCTTTGGCTACGGCGACGATCAATTTGCCGCTTTGCCCGTCTACGGTAACGGTTTTGTTGTCGTATCGTCCGTCGTATGCACCGGCAGCGGTCTGCGCGTCATGTCCGGGGAATATCACATAGAGCGGAGCGGATTTCTCGTATTGCGAATCAGTGCTGCCGGGCACTTTGCCGTCCGGACCTGTCAGCTCGGTGACCTTATATACGGTGTCGTAGTCCAGCTGCAGTCGGTCGGACAGTCCGTTGGATGCTCCTGTGGTCAGCTGCTTGGTGATTTCTTTGCCAACCGTACCATTGCAGGTGACGTCGGCATCGGCCGTAGACGACACGAAGTTGCATCCGGTGACGCTTTCCACTTTGAAGGTGGCGCTGCCCGCCGGCTTGCCGAGATCGCCATCCGCGTACTTGTAGATCTGCAGTGTGCTCTGGTCGTATTTCATGCCGCCTTTGCTCTGCTGCACGGTTCCGGTGATTGTGTTCTGCGAGGTTCCGCCGTTGTTCTCATACCCGGCGAGCACGATTTTGTTGCCGCCCAGCGATCCGAAGCTTTCGCCTGGTTTGAGCTGCACCGCGGCCGTGTAGGTGATGGTGCATGCACGGGCGTCGGGAATGGAGAACACTAGTTCGCGGGTCTGCGGATTGTATGACCATGTTGCACCGTTGATGGCGGTTCCATTGTCGGAGTCCATGATCGACACGCTGTTGGCGTTGAGGTCGAGTGCCTGACCCATGGTGTCGGTCAGAGTGAGGTTGTTGCCTTTGTTAAGCGTGTCCGCATTCGGGTTGACTTTGACCGTGTAGTTCACGTTCGGCGCGGTCGTGGCATCGTATTTGCCGTTTTTGTCAAGAAGTTTCGGCTTGCTCGCGCCCACTGTGGCGGAAGCGTCGCCTCCGGCGCTGCCATCAATGTCGATGTGCGCCTTGTTCTCATAATTTCCCCAATCAGGTGCGGTGATCGGGTCGATGCTCGTCTCATACACGATGAGCACACCAGCCGAGGTCTTCGCCTGGCTGAACGCCGGGGTACCCTTGGCTATGGTGAAGGTCACCGTGCCGTCGCCGTTGTCTTTGGCGCTCACTCCGGACAGCATTTTTGTGGTGCTGGAAGCGTCGAAGATCTTCAACGATTTCGCGTCGTACCGCGTGTGGACGGGCAACGTATCGGTCACCACGATGTTTTCGGCGTCCGACATCACGTCATGCACTTTGATGCGCCAGCGGATCACGCCTTTGGAGTTGGCGGTGTAGCCGTACCCGTATTGGTCCCAATACTGGTTGGCGTCTTCCTTGCCGAGCACGTCGCCGCGATGCTGGTGTTTCGCCGTGGAGGTTTTGTTCAATGCCGAAGCTCGGTTCCACACGGTTTCGTCGGTCACACCGTCGTTGACGGTGGACTGGTATTGCACGTACACCGTAGTGCCTTTGGGCAATGATGCGAACACGATGGTGAATCCCCTATCGGTGGCCTCTGTCGTGTATCCGCCCGCGTATTGCTGCGTCAGGGCGGCGTCGGTGTACACTTTAATGCTGTCTTTCACCAAGGTTTGCTTGGATCCCAGATCCTTGCCGCTGTCGTCCACATCCAGCTTGTCGGTCAGTTCGGCGTTGGTGAGGTCTTCCAAGGCTTTCATGCTGGTCACCCACGTCAGGTTCTTCGCTTCGGATGCCGGCGACGTGCATGTTTTCTTCAGTTCGACCGCGTCCGTGCCGAGTTGAGGTTCGGCCGTGGCTGTTTTGCCGGTTCCATCCTGAGGTTTTACGGTGACTTCGTTCTTGTATTTCTGGTGTTCGCCGCTTCCTTCGACCGGCACGTTTTTCGCTTCGGTCCAATACTGGATTTGGAAATGGTCGTAGCCGCCGGAGGGCAGGGTCACGGTGCCTGCTACGAGATCGCTCCAGCTAAGTTTGATGTAATGCTGCGGATTGTACGGGTCGTCGTCCGTATATGCGCCGGGCGAGCCGGTCGGACACACGGATTTCCAGTCGCCGCTGTTGTAGCAGCTGAGCACCAGATCTCCGGTCGGTTCCTTGAGGTTGTTCTTGTCGAGCAGATCTTTGACGGTGGCTCCGTCGACGGATTGGCCTTCGCCAGCGCCGATGGTGATGTTCCAAGTGAAGCCTTGCGTGCCATTTTCGTCTTTTGCTGCGGTTGCGCTTTTGTTCACATACCAGTCGCTGTAGTTGAACCAGATGGAGTTGCTGGTTTCCTTCTTGTTGACGTCTTCGTTGCTGGAATAGGTCACCTTGTTTTTGTTTTCGGTGGCATTGCTGCAATTGCCGGCCTCGCGGCATGCCTTGATGACGCTGTCTTTGTCGGCGTTCACCGAGTAGCGCACGTATAGTTTCTCACCGTCGCCCATGGAGCCGATGGTGACGTTGAAATTATGGTCGTCGGTTTTGGAGGATTGCCATGCGCCCGTGTATTCGTTCTTGCAGTCGGCGTCGGTGTAGATGTGCACGGATCCGTCCACGAAGGTCAGCAGGCCGCCCATGGTGTCGTCTATGGTCACGCCGGTGTTCGTGCCTGTAGAGGTCACTTCCAAAACGAAATCGTAGGTGGATGCGTCGGAAGTGGAGATTGCCGGGCGTTTGACCACGTTGACCCTGTGTTTGCCCTCCACGTTCACGGTGATGGTGCCATATCCGGGGAAGGTAAAGCTGGTATCGCCGCCAGCCGAACCACCGGTTTTGTTCGAGGTGATGGTTCCGTCAGTGGTCACGAACGCTTCGATGTTGGACCCCGCCGATTCGCCGCGGGTGTAGGTGGCCACCATTTTGTCGCCGTCGATGGTGTAGTAGCCGACCACGTCGCCACCGTTGTAGATCGGGTATTTCTCGTTCGATTTGTATTCCAGATTGCTGGGAAGGTCGTAGACGAAGGTGTCGCCCTCGTTGATTTTGACGTCGTTCGGCACTTTCCAATGCAGTTCGGTGCGGATCTGATCACCGTAGTTGACCTGCATGCCGGAAATGTACGGCTTCCACGTCTTGCCTCCGTCGGAACTGATTTCGAAGGAGGTGTCGTCCTTGTCAACCCAACCGAGATCGCTGATATTGTATCCCTCAGCATACGCGCGTTGCGGCGCTGCGATCACACTTGCGAAGATCATCGCAACGATTGCCACCAACGCGGCAATCGTTGTCATTCCATGCCGCTCACTTACGGCTTTATGCATGCCTGCCATTCTTCCCCCTGGTCGCAATGCAATCTAGTCGGTTTTACCCGTAAACCTGCTATTTCTCTGGACCCTACTAGACCACCCCACACAGACAATGAAACACTCTGAAAACAGGTGCAAGCATGACCTTATAAAAGGTTTAACATGCCGTCAAAAGTTGGAAAAAACGTTTGACGGAACACCCCTAAATCGGAGGATTATGCAAGAAACGCCGAAAACAATCACCCGAGCTGTTTCAATGTTTCATGAAACAAACTGCAAATGGAAGCGTTTGCAAAACGGGGTGCGTCATACGGTGCACCCCGTCACATAACAACAGACCGTTCCGAAACCGACCTCATCCGAACATGAAAGGTCCCACAAACCGGATCAATGCGTGATACCCATCATCGAAAGACACCAAGCATTCTCATAGGAGATCTCCTCCCACTGCTTGTACCTTCCAGACGTACCCCCATGACCAGCCTCAACCTCAATCTTCGCCACGGCATCCACGCCCGCACGCTGCAGTCGGGCCAACCATTTCATCGGCTCCACATACAGCACACGAGTGTCATTCATCGACGTGGTAATGAAAATCTTGGGAAAAACCGCAACCCGCGCATCATTTGCATCAGACGGCGCATTCTCATACGGCGTATATTCCTTCATATACCTGTACACGTCCGCATTATGCAGCGGATCGCCCCACTCATCCCACTCCGTAACCGTCAACGGCAACGACGGATCAAGAATCGACGTCAACGCATCCACAAAAGGCACATCCGCCTCAACGCCCGCGAAACATTCGGGAGCCATATTCGCCACGGCACCCATCAACAGGCCACCGGCGGAACCGCCATCGGCCACCGTGCGAGCAGGCGACGCCAAACCGGCACGCTGCAACGCACGCACGGCATCAACGAAATCCTCAAACGAATGCTTCTTATTGAGCAAATGCCCCTGCTCATACCAGGCACGACCCATCTCACCGCCGCCGCGAATGTGCGGCACCGCATAAAGCACACCACGATCAAGCATGCTGATGCGAGACACCGAGAATCCCGGATCCGAACTGATCTCATACGCGCCATACCCGGTAACGAACATCGCCGAATCACACGCGGGCACATCCCTGCGCCACACCAAGGAAACAGGAATGCGCTCGCCATCGCGGGCGGTAACCCACACCCTGCGCTCCATGTATTCGCGCGGTTCAAATCCACCAAGCACCGTGGCACGCTTCAACAGGCGATCCTCGCCGGTCGCCGGATCGATATCATGCAGTTCGCCGGGACGCGTGTAACTGGAGAACGAGTAGCGCATGCGGGGCGCATCATACGAAGGATTACCTCCCACACCAATCGAATACAAGCGCCGGGTCTCCCCCGGCATCGCATCGGCGGTTGCGCCATCCGATGAGGTCATCGCCTTGCGGGAAACCCCATGCACGGCCGACCCCTCGCCTTGCGCGGCGGCCAATTGGTCGAGCGCGCCCCACACTTCGGCACGTTCCTCGTTGATCTCGTCCACCGACTCGTCGACATCCCAATCGTCTTCCAACGCGTGGGGAACCAGCTCGGTGAACTTCCATGGACGCCCCGCAAGAAAATCCTCCGCAGCGGCATCCTTCGTCATCACCGCAATATGCGTCAGGCTTTCCGCCCGGTACTGCAGCGCCACATAATGCCGGTGAATCGAGATCCCCTCAATGCCAAGACCATGCGCACCCTGCAAAATGGCTGGATTGCAGGGATTGGAATACGGTGTGCCGATCGGCATCCCAGAAGCGCCCGGTTCGACCTCGTCGCCATACTCGCATCCGTACGGCGAACCGACGGCCACACGCACGCCCTCACCCAAACGGTACGGGGGCTCATGGGAGCGCATGTCGATCACATCGATTTCGAAATTCGGGTTCAACGCATTGTGATAGACCACGGCGAGCGGAATATCCTCACCGCGTTCGCCGGCACCTTCGAAACGGCTGAAACTCACGTCGTATTCCACGTCCTGCTCGCGCGGAATGAACGCGCGGAATTCACCTTCCGGATCGTCGGTGGAAAGCAGCAGCACTTCGGTAGTGGTTTTCGATCCGGTGCCGATCACCAGATTGCGTTCGTCGAACGACAGGCCGATGCCCACCCAGAATCGTTCGTCCTGTTCGTGATACACTTCCACATCGTCGGTGACGGGGGTGCCGACGCGGTGCCTCATCACCGCGTATGGACGCCACGCGTCGTCGAGCTTCACATAGAACACCCATTGCGCGTCCGGTGTGAAGCAGGCGCCACCGATGCCCTTGAACACTTCCGGCAGTTCCTTGCCGGTTTCCAAGCTGCGGATGCGGAAATCGTAACGTTCGTCGCCGCTGGTGTCGGTGCCGTACAGCATCCAACGTCCGTCTTTGGAAATATCCATGCCGCCGATACGGAAGAAATCATGGCCTTGCGCTTCGGCATTGGTGTCGAACACCACTTGTTCGCCGTCGATAGGCACGCCGATTTCAATGGTTGGCGGATCCCAATCGTCTGCGCTTCGAATCGGCACACGGCATTGCACCGCATACTGCTGGCCCTCCTGGGTGCGTACGAAATACCAGTAGCCATCCATGCGTGTCGGCACGGACATGTCGTTTTCCTGAACGTGCGACTTGAGCTCGTCGAACAGTGTGGAGCGTAGGGTTTTCAACGGTTCCATGCGCTGCTCGCAATACCGGTTCTGCGCGGCGACGTAATCCTGCACGTCATGCGATTCCTTGTCGCGCAGCCATTCGTACTCGTCGATGAAGGTGTCGCCGTGGAATACGCGCTCCTTCGGCACACGCTTCGCGATCGGCATCCCGCATTTGTCTTGCACGCTTTCGTCGCTTTCTCGCGCGCCCGTTGCGCCCTGTTCACCCCGAAAATCAGTCATGCACGCGATTATACCGGCATTGCATTCCCAATCCCACGCGGCACGCAACCCCTGCTCTGGGCGTACGAAAAAGTCAGACGCCCATCTGTTGTTTCAGGAACGGCAGCATGGTTTTCATGATGTTCGACCCGGTCGCTCCCGTAAACACCGGTACGTCGGTGACCGGCATCGGCTGCGTGTTCGCGCGCCCCGCAACGGAACCGATGTTGCCCGCCACCTCGCGCGGCGTCAGCTGCCGGATGCCGATCGCCAGCACACGCCCCGGGTAGCGGCGTGCGATCGTGGCGTATGTGGTCGGATCCTTCTGCCCGTCGTCGCCGATCAGAATGAACTTCATATCGGGAAAATCCGCCATCAGCTGCTCGGCGTATTCAAGCTTGTGCTGCACGCCCGACGGAATGAAGGTTTTCGGCCTCGGGTCAAGGTCGCGCAGCAGCAGCGGACCTTCCGGAAAACCGTGGTTCGTAATGAAATGGCGGATCGAGCTTTCCACATTCCATGGCGAAGTGGACAGGTAGAAGAACGGCGCGTCCGGGAACATGTCCGCGATGCGGTTGAACAGCAGGTTCATGCTGGCCACCGGCACTTTTTTGCGCGGATTAAGCAGCAGCAGATTGTAGGCGGCCTTCATCAGACGCGGCGCCTGCGTGACCATGATGGTGTCGTCCACGTCGGAGATCACGCCCACTTTGGTGCCGCTGGGAATGGTGAAAAGATTGGCGTTGACCGGCTTGCGGCTACGCACTTTGTACGAGACGTTGTGGATGCCCGGTTCAAGCGAATGCTCGGCGACGAGGTCGAGGTAGCCGGCATCGTCGGATGCCGCGAATTCGCTGGAAATATCAGGATTGCTGTCGATCGCGTCGTACACTTCCGACGCACCCACCTGCACTGTTTCGATGGGCACGTCATCGATGGCGATCCGCACTTTGGTATGCGGGGACGGCACCATCAGCATGCCACGTATGCCGCGAATCAGGCGGCCGGCCTGCCGTTTGAACGGGCCGTATACGGTACGGCAGGTCAGTCGGGAGGAGGGTTTGGGGCGGTCACGCGCCGC